>ERZ791927.6-NODE-6-length-269893-cov-15.151150_pt1 | contig 269893 bp, 233 predicted proteins | sample MGYA00510130_ERZ791927 | MGnify/ENA primary metagenome ERZ791927 (study PRJEB30046, sample SAMN00792055) | human gut metagenome | study: EMG produced TPA metagenomics assembly of the A metagenome-wide association study of gut microbiota in type 2...
CATCAAATAGAGTTGATTCTGTAAAATGTGCTGACTTTAAAAGGTCAAACAGGTGATAGAAAACTACTGCTAGTATTGCTATACCTTTTAAACCGTCTATATCGTGTCGTATATCTTTCATTGTAATGATCTTTTTGATGCTTTTTTAGGTAGTTATGCGCAAACTATAATATGGTTGTGTTTTACAATAATTTTATTTGTGTGCATTTTTATACTTGTATTTGATGTAAAGAGCAGATAATGGCCACAAATACTTGTATAGCTTGTTTAGCTTCTTTACGATATCTGATGCTTCTGTAACACTAAATCCTGTGTGATTATGAGTGTAAAGAGAGTAAGTTAGCTCTTTATAAGCATCACCTTTCTCACCATCATTCTTGGTTAGCCAATCTTCATAGTAGAATCGATCATTTGTCTTAATTGGTTCATTTAGTTCCGTAACATATGATGCTCTTACCCAGAAGAAATTAAACCAGATAAAACATCCTCTTTTATCATTAAGATCATAGTCTTTCTTTGGGAAAGCTCCAATCTTCATGATATTAGAGTTTGTATCAAAGACTTTTAAAGTATTTTTATAGTCTTTAAAAGTAAGATAAGTTAACACAATTTCTCTAGGGTTACGACCAGACTTGAGACCTAATGAGAATCTGTTTTTATAGCTCATACCTTTAGTGTGCAGATAGATAAGATAATCATGAGCTTTGTTTACAGCTAGCTCCCATACTTTGTGAATTCCAAAGTATTCAAAGGCATTCTCATTATGAAAACAAACATCCTGACAGGGTATTTCAAGATTATTAAAGAAATCTTTTACTTCTGATGAATCTTTTGTATCAGATACTTCAATATATAAAGAAGCATCCTTTAGCACACCGGATCGTTTTATATCTGATAACTGAGAATAGATGATCTTTTTCCAGTTCTTGTTGTAATTGATATACGCAAAGTAAACTATGCCGATTCGTTTGCAATTCATATGTAAAGAAAATTTCGTTTTAAAGAAAATAAATAGTGTTATTAATGTCAATTAAATTGACATATATCAAACTTGCAAGTGTTAATTTTATCATTAAAAAAGAGATTGTGAGAATTTGATCGATTATTTCAGCATATGAATTTAGCTTTCTAGTAAATTTATTCTTCAAAGGTGTCTTAAAACTGGCAAATTATGCCACCAAACTGGTTAGTGAACTTTTTATCAATGTTATCTTTTACCTTATATTGTTCTAAACAGGAAGATAACACCCATGCATCAAGGCATAAAAGATATTTTTGATAACTGCAAGGTTATAACAAAAGAAGGCGATTTGTTATTTCGCTACAAAACAACAGAGGAACTCATATCTGAGAACCTTCTTTTGATACAGCTTTTAGAAGATACTAGTCCAGTAAGTAAAGAGAGCTTTAAAACTGTAGTGTATCCATTAATTGTCAGATTTACAAAAATAGTTTCCATAACACCAGCCTCTAAGTTCTTGCATGATTGTGATTGTGGTGGACTTTTAAGGCACAGCTTGCTTGTTGCTATAAAGGCTGTTGAACTTTGCAAAATGAATCAAAAGATGTCTGTAGAGCTTGAGTCTGAATACGTACTTCTGATCTTTCTTTCATTGTTGCATGATTGTGGTAAGGTCTTATCAGATGTTGAAATCTCCTCAAGAGGAATTACTTTTAGTTACAGTAATGATAAGCTTAAATTCACCTTAGATGATTTTATACAAAATCATAAGTCTGCTTTTGTTAAAATTATATTCAAAGAAAAACGAAACAAAGAGCATGAACTTAGCACAGCTCAAATGTTGAAGTTTTTAGTGTATGGGCAAAATAGTTTATCCAGGTATTTAGTTAATGCACAAAGTAAAGAAGCTATCAACGCAATAGTGTTTTCAAATACCAGTAATCAATACTACAAACTGATAAAAACAGCTGATATCTATGCTTGTACAGTATCTATCAACAGATACTCACCTATGTATGAAATTGGTAATTACTTAAGGCTCTTGTTTCTTACAAAAGTAATTGATGTGTCTTTACCTGGTTTTTACAGAGTAAATGGAGGATACGTGGTAGAAAAGGGCTCATTAGCTCATCAAAATATTATCACAGCTTTTGATGTGTACTATGAGCTATTAAATGAGTGTAAGAGCTTTGATAATCTTTCAGCTAGAGGATTTGTTCAGCTTTACTCAATTTTTCAAGATACTTTATTGCGTAGGCTAACTGATAAAGAAAGTCTAAAAGAGTTATCAGATGACAGCTATTTTAAGTATCCTAAAAAGTCATTCTTCTTTGAACTTGCTGACTCAAACTGTTATGTGCAAGGAGCTTATAAAAGATCCTGTGTTTGGAGAGAACTTTATAAAAAAGGAAAGTCCAAATTTGTTTATGGCTATATTATTGCCATCGATCAAGATATAGTAGGCTCTGAGTATTCTATTATTGGCGAATATAAAGATGATTATGTCAATGTCATTTTAGAGCAGAATAACCTTGAGTTTACTGATAAAAATGAAAGCTCTGTAACTTCATTTATGGTAGAAAGTTATAATGAAGATAAGTACGTAATCGATAACTTTTCAGTTATCAGAGATACTTATAGTAAGTATCGTAAAGATCTTTCTTTAAAAAACTCAAAGAAAAGAGAGCTTACAAAGAAGAAAGAAAAGACAGCAGTAAACAAAGAAATATCTGCCTTACAAAAGGCAATTAAAGAAAACGAAAACAATGAGCTTGATGAGTATTGGCAGTATTGATAATGAGATCTTCCTGTTCAGGTAAGCCAATTGACAATAGATTCATTGTAAACATTGCACAATGTGCTCACAAAAACGATTTGTTGATAATTCAATTTAATAAAGCGGAATTCAATCGTGAAAAAAATATTAGTTCATGTTCATATCTTTTATGAAAACTTGTATCCAGAATTGAAAGCTTGTCTTTTAAACTTAAAAGACTATAACTGTGATTATATTTTTACTTTTGTAAAAGAGAATAAAACTCTTGAATCTGATATTAAATCAACTTTTTCAAATGCCAAAATTGAAATTGTTAAAAATCTTGGTTTTGATCTTGGTCCTTTTGTTCTTGTTCTAAATGAAGTAAATTTAAGTGATTACAGCTATGTGATAAAACTTCATACCAAAAGAGATATTCCTCAAAAAGGTAAAAAAGACTGGTATACAGGATCTGGCTGGAGAGATGCTCTATTGAAATTTATCAAAAACAAGGATGTTTTTGATAAGGTAATTGGAAGATTAGAGCATAATCCAAAAGTAGGTATGCATGGACCAAACATTTGTATTTTTAATAAAAAGACAGATGATCATTTTTCTTATAAACAGGCTTTAGCATATTTTAAAGATAAGAAGCTTCCTGTATGTAACTATAAGTTTGTAGCAGGCACCATGTTTATGGTAAGAGCAGAACTTTTAGATCAAATAAAAAAACTAAATCTTACACAAGACGATTTTGAAAGCCCTGATTTAACACATGAAGGTTGTCAGATGGCTCATATTTTTGAGAGATTGTGTGGATTTGCTGTTATCAGTCAAGGCTATAAGATCGTAGATTGTACATATGGCATTACATACTCAAGATTTTTATGTCGTCTGTTAAATTTGAAGAAATTTATAATGTCATCTCTGATTACAGTGAGAGTAACTAAGAAGAATAAACTTTTAATTAAAGTCTTAAGAATCCCTGTTTTTGCTATGAAGCTTAATAATACTTCTAACAAGAAAAACTAACAATATATTCAGAACAAACTGTTAATATTGAGTATTTGCTTGTGGTACAGATCTAAATTCTGTTCACAAGCTGTAAGCGCATACTCATATTGTGTATAATAACTAGAGTTACAAACAAGGGCGATTTATATGAAAGGTATATTATTAGCAGGTGGAAGTGGCACACGTCTATATCCATTAACCAAGACAACATCTAAACAGCTTTTACCTGTTTATGATAAACCTATGATTTACTATCCTTTATCAACTTTGATGTTGTTTGGTATCAAGGATATTTTAGTAATCTCAACTCCAAGAGACTTACCAAATATTGAAAAGTTATTTGGTGATGGTTCAAAGTTTGGTTTAAATCTTCAGTATAAAGTACAGGAAGAGCCTAATGGTATTGCACAAGCTTTTATCTTGGGAGCTGACTTTATCGGAGATTCAAAAGAAGATGTATGTCTAATCTTAGGAGATAACATCTTCTACATGGGAAGCCAGTTTGGTGAGTTTAATGACCAGGTAAAGAAGAACAGTGGTACTAATGCTACTATCTTTGCTTACCACGTAACCGACCCTGAAAGATTTGGTGTAGTTGAATTTGATGAGAACAGAAAAGCAGTTTCAATTGAAGAGAAACCTGCTCATCCAAAATCAAACTACGCATCCGTAGGTTTATATTTCTATCCATCAGATGTAGTAGAGAAGGCTAAGACTTTAGAGCCATCTGCTCGTGGTGAATACGAAATAACTGACCTTAATAACATCTACCTAAAAGAAGGTAGATTATCAGTAGTACCAATGAGACGTGGTAACGCTTGGCTTGATGCTGGTACTCCTGATTCACTTATGGATTCAGGCTCTTTTGTACAGATTGTAGAGAAGAGACAGGGATTAAAGATTGCATGTATTGAAGAGATTGCCTATAAGCAGGGCTTTATTAACGATGCACAGATGCAGGCTTTAATTGATGAATTAAAGAAAGGTAACTATAGAGATTATTTAGTTAAAGTTTTAGAGGAAAAACATGAACTTTATTAAGACTCCAATTGAAGGCGTCATTATTGTAGAGCCCCGAGTATTCAACGACCCTCGTGGATATTTCTTTGAAAGCTACAATGCAAAAGAGTTTAAAGCAAATGGAATTGATTGTGACTTCGTACAGGATAATCAGTCAAAGTCTAGCTATGGTGTAATCCGTGGTTTACACTGCCAGAGAGGTGAGTACTGTCAGGCAAAACTAGTACGTGCTTTAGTAGGTAAAGTTCTGGATGTAGTAGTAGATATCAGAAAGAATTCACCTACCTTCGGTCAGCATGTAGCAGTAGAACTGTCTGATGAGAATCAAAGACAGTTATTCATGCCTCATGGTTGCTTACATGGCTTTAGTGTTCTCTCAGAAACTGCTATCTTTGCTTATAAAGTAGATAACTTCTATAACAAAGAGTCAGAGTGGGGAATGAGATATGATGCTCCAGAGTTTAACATTGACTGGAAAATCCCTGCTGATAAAGTATTAACCTCAGAAAAAGACAGAATTGCACATTCTCTAAAGGATGTACCTGACTTTTCTTTATAATACAAAAATAACAACAGACAAGTTTCAATTAAAAAAGTAGATTTAATCGGATATACATATCATGACAAAATCAATTCTAGTAACCGGTGGTGCTGGTTTTATCGGTTCTAACTTTGTACCATATTTCTGTAAGAAATATCCTGAGTACCACATCATTAACTTAGATAAGTTAACTTACGCAGGTGACTTAAACAATGTAAAAGAGTGCGAAAACGACTCTAACTATACATTTGTAAAAGGTGACATCTGTGATGAGAAGTTAATTGAAGAGTTATTCACCAAATATGATATCCGTGGTGTAATTCACTTTGCAGCAGAAAGCCATGTTGATAATTCTATTAAAGGTCCAAAAATCTTTATGGAAACCAACATCATGGGTACCTTTACTTTAATTGAAACAGCAAGACGTCACTGGATGGATGCTCCTTTTAAGGTAAAACCTAGTTACGAGGATGCAAGATTTCATCACATTTCAACAGATGAAGTATATGGTACTTTAGGTGAGACAGGTTACTTTACAGAAACAACTCCTTATGCTCCTAACAGCCCATACTCATCATCTAAGGCAAGCTCAGATTTAATCGTAAGAGCATATCACCATACCTATGGTATGAATGTAACTACTTCTAACTGTTCAAACAACTATGGTCCAAAACAGAACCATGAAAAGTTAATTCCTCATATCATTGAAAATGCTCTGGCATTAAAACCACTACCAATCTATGGTAAAGGTTTGAATGTACGTGACTGGTTATATGTATTAGACCACTGCAAAGCAGTTGATTTAATCTTCCACAAAGGTGTATCAGGTGAGACCTATAACATCGGTGGTCATAATGAGCGTAACAACATCACTATTGTTAACACTATCTGTTCAATCTTAGATAAAGAATGTCCAAGAAAAGATGGTGGTAAGTATGCTGACTTAATCACCTTTGTTCAGGACAGAGCAGGTCATGACTTACGTTATGCAATTGATGCAACCAAACTAACTACTGAGTTAGGCTGGAAAGCTGATGAGACCTTTGATACAGGTATCATCAAGACTGTTGAGTGGTATTTGAATAAATACAAGGCTTAATTTTATCTTTATCAGTAAAAGAGGAGTTTTTCTCCTCTTTTTTCATAACAAAAGATATTTAGCTTGCTTAAACAAAGTAATAACTCGGGTTAGTTACTATACATGAATATTCCTATCAAAATAGAAATTTCAAAATTAAATTTATTAACAAAAGTTTTTGATAAAACAATTTATGTTTTTATTGGATTGTGGCTAATCCTTCGCTTTTTTGAATACTGCACTCACATATTTTCCCAAATACCATCATACTATTTCTTTCAATTAAAACTAACTAAGTTTCTCTGCGCATGCTTTGTAATTTATTATCTAGTCAAATGGTATGACTATTCAAGATCAAAGTTAAATATTGTTTTTTGTATAATTTTTGTTTTGCTTTCATACTATTTAAATAAGTACACACAAACGCAATTAGTTTTTGATCTTTTTTTTATTCCTTTATTTCTTTGTAAATTCTTAAGCAAAGACAAGTTTTATTTATCTGTTTTAATTTCCATTTTATTATTCATAATATTAAATATTTCTCTTAATTATTTTCGTTTTCTTCAAAATCCTCAAGTTTTTGTAAGAAATAATACTGGAGATGTTAGGTATAGCTTTGGTTTTGTTCATCCAAATCTACTTGGATTTGTAGTTTTTTTGTTTTGCTTGTATTATGCATTACTAAAAACAAAAATTAAAATTTTCGATTACATTATTTTTATAGCTTTTGCTTTCTTTTGTTACAAGGTTCCAAATTCTATTACCTCATCTTGCCTACTTGTTTTACTTTTTCTTTTCTGTCTTATAGCAAATGGGATTTCTAGGCTTTCTCTAAGTAAGAATCAGAATTTACTTGTATTGTTATTTTTGCTGACAGTTGTGCTTTTAATTTTGTTTTTTACTTACTATATTACTTTTACATCTTCTTTTAAGACAACTTTGCAAAATATGCCTGGATGCATTTGGTCTCGATTTGAACTTAGCAAAGTTGGCTATGACATGTTCGGCTTTAGTTTATTTGGTAAGTTTGTAGAGTATTACACAATAGCTGTATCTGAAATGAAAAAATATAAAATAAATGAATGGTGGGTAATATTAGATTGTTCATATTTTTACCTACCGATTATTCATGGTCTGATTGTTTACTCTATATATCTAGCTATGCTATTTGCTTCTTTAGTTAGAGGAGTTTTGAAAAAAGAGTATTTATATGCTTTTCTGATGGTCCTTATTGCAATTTATGGTGTATCTGAAACTGTTATTTTCAGAGCAGTTATGATGCCTTTGTTTGCGTATTCTTTCTTTTCAACAGTCAAAGAAGAAGCGAAGAGTAGTGATAATGAGCTATGAGTTGACCTTAATACAATCTTTCTGTAATGAGCTTAAGGATCTTCATGACGAGTAAGATAAATTGAATAACGGTAAAAGCAACTCTATTTCATATCATGCTTTCTGTAAATCATAATAGGAATACTCAATACTCGTACTTTTACTAATCCTCTTGAACTTGTGTCAATTCTAAAAAAGAACCTTTTAATTTTGGGTTTTAAGAATTTAAACCATACAGGAATAAGAGTTCTTACTTGATAATAGCTTAAGATCTCTTGATAAGACTTATTGTATTTTAAACGCAAATATAAAATAACGTCTATTAATGGATGCTTGCAAGCATAACTGTCCACAAAGATCTTTCTCTTAATAAGAGGCATCTTAGCCTTCACACACTTAATAGGGAAAAAAGTTGGATTGTTCTTTTTAGGTGCTTTTATATATGAAGCACTTTTAAATCCTTCTTTTTCAAAAGTCTTTTTTAATGGAATTTCGTAAGTATTTACGATTTCTAAAAAGCTATCTAAGTGTTTTACATTGTCTAAGTAATTGCTAAAAAATTCTGAATTGAATAACTTTTTCTTAACTACTAAAAAGAAGCTCTGCAGATGTGGTTCATATTCATTACTTGCTGTCATTGACCAAAAATCACATGGTTTTGTTGACATCTTATCAAAGGCAGGTTTTAATGAATCTACACAGAAGCAACTATCGTTGCATAAGATAATTTCATCAACATCATCTAATAGATAATGCTCTTTAGCATACCTAAATCCGATCTTGTATGAACCAAAGTCATATTCTCCATGATGATATGATTCTATGTGAGAAACTAATTGGAAGATCTTGCTTAGATCTTTAACATTAGGTTCGTTATCAGCTACAAAGATTATGCTGTCACTTACTTCTTTTAGATATTTTAGGTAGGTCACAACATAATCATTTATAAGACCTTTTCCATTGTAAAAGGCGAATATAGCTAATCTTTTCATATTACAATTAAATAGATAGAAATGTTTTTAAGTTATTTGGTGTAATGTTTTTTACTTTAATAAAAGTAGGGGAAGCCCCATTAATTTATTAACTAATAAATCAATCTTATGTTTATTTACATTATGCCATGATTTTTGATATTTGCTTGAATAAAACTAGTGTTAGACCTTTGTTTTGACAATGTTGTCAAATGATTACACTATGTGAATATATGTAAATATTAGGCATTATAATTGCATAAAACATTTAAAGCTTTGTATTTATAGAATTATGGCAATAATTTGATTTAAAGGCAAATTTTACCACTTAGAGCAACGTTCATAAAACGTTCACTACTGTTTACACAATGAACAGCAAATCAGTAATGTGCAACTAATTTGCTTTACAGTTGTTTTGTGATTTTTAGTTTGTCTAACATTTTCTGTACTGAACCACATTTTTTACAGAATTTTAGATTTCAATAGATGTAAAAGATACTTAGAGATATGTATATGAAGAAATTTACAGTTTTAAAAATGATAATGGCGATGGCTGTAGCGGTTGTCTCAATGTCAGCTTTTGCTCAGATAAGATATCAGGCATCTATTGATCCGTCATCTAAGAAATTGTGGTCAAATAACGGGGACAGATTAAGCTGTTCACTTATCTTTGACATCCCTGAATATGGTTTTGCCAATTTTATGACATATTCTGGTCGTACCTTACGTTCTAATATGACTATTCACCCAAGATTAGGTATTGGTCAGTCAAGTTTCATGAGATTCATTGCTACAAAGCCAGAATGGCACACAGCAAGCTCTGAAAGACGTTTAGGTAGAATTCAAATTTATCCTGGCTTTAACCCATATGTAGGCCCAACTTTATCCTGGAAGATCCTGTCTGAACTGTCTCATGGTAATCAGATCTTAATGCCATATACAGATACTAAGTTAGCAGCAGGACAGAACATAATTCCAGCTATCAGCCCTTTAGGTTTTAAATCTGCTTATCATAAGTATTTAGCCTGCCAGGAAAATCTAATCAGAGTTAACTTTAATGATGTAAAGATGACTCCTTTAGTCTTTAAAGTAAGATCTTATGAGTTAACCGCAAAATCAAAGCAGGTTTTAAATGAGCAGTTAGAGTATATAAAACTTGATAAATCAATTAATAAGGTAACCATAAGAGCTTATGCTTACGATATGGAAAAGAATGCTGATAACATTTCATTAGCAAAAGATAGATGTGAAGCTATTAAAAAGGCATATCTTGATGCGGGAATTAAAGAAGATGACATCACTATCGTCCCTTTTAATGCTTTAACCTTAAATACTAAGGATGACAATCCATTAGCCGATGAATCTGTCACCTCAAGAAACGCTTTAATTACTTTAGACAGAGATAATGCCCTTATAAACAAAGATCTTGAGGTGGATGCCCCTGATGTAGGAGCTGATACTGGAGCTTACTAGTTGATTTTATTTGTGTGTTGAACTTGCATGACCTTATGCTTATGCAGTGTTTAAGTTTGGTTAGTGTGTAAGTTAAGGTAGCGTGTAACTTTATTTAGTCTGTAAGTTTATGTGGTTTTAAGTTTATGCACGTTGTAAGTGTAAAATAAAACTACATAAGGTACAGTTAAAGATTCTGTCTATGATAATTAACCTCAGCCTTAGTGGACGATGCAGTACTCGATTAAGAAGATCCCGATAATATAAGAACCAGATAATATTAGATCCTGAAAAAATATGAACAAAAAAGCTAAAAGACCAAAAATAAGCCTTGTAAAAAGAGGCAAAACTTATGTATCAGAACATAAAACACCTCTAATTGGAAGTGCTTTAGTCCTGATGTTTGTTTTGGGCTTATATCTTATTATCTCAGGTTACATCCAATACGCTAATGCTAATAAAGAGTCTTATATAGTCGCAGGCGTAAAATCCATGCAGGAAGGTAACTTCCATAAAGCTCAAACCTATTTTATGCAGGCAGGTCAAAATGGCGCCTCAGAGGCTTATCCATATTTAGCCTGGATCAGCGCTAAATCAGGTAACTTTTCAAAAGCACTTGATTATGCCCGTGAATGTGCTAAATCTGATGATACTCATGGCGAGTATGAGCTGATGGGCTACTTAGCATTGTTAGGCTATGGCAATGCTCAGGGGGCTGGCTCTGCCATTTACTATTTTAATCAAGCTTTAAAAGATTATTCAGAGGATTACTTAAAGACACATGATCCTTTATTAAAGATGTGTGAGTACGGCATTGAACTTTGTATGAATACTCAAGACTATATCCGTATGGTCAATGAGGCTTCAAATCATGGGTCAAAAAATGCTCTTTTATATAGAGGTGACATAGACTTTTTAGGTGAAGAAAATGATGTCTCTCCTGTAAGTGCAGCTAAATCTTGGGGAAAGGCCAAAAATCTAGGTATTCTTGCAGCTAAAAGCAGATTGGCAGGTCTCTACTGGCATGGCTACGGTGTTAAAAGAGATTATGAAAAGGGGCTTGAGCTTTACAATGATGCAGCTAAACAGGGTGATCCTGTTGCTAACTACTCATTAGGTTTAATTGATTTTAGACGTAGTTCTAATCTGTATGATGAAGGTCTGAGGCTCATGAAGAATGCTGCTAAAAAGAATTATGGACCTGCTCTTACAGCTGTAGGAGTACTCGCTTTATCTAAGGATAGAAATAACCAAAAAATTATCAATGCTGCAGCTGACATCTTTAAACAGGCCTATGACTGTGGTGACTCTACAGGAGCTATTCTTTATTCTCTGATGTTGATGAATGGTGAAGGTGTAGCAACCGATGAGACTACTGCTTTCTCTATTCTTTATGATTTAAAGAATCGTTCAGTAATCTCTGTAAACTCACTCCTGCGTTACTTTACCTACACAAAGTATGTTGATACCAAAAAACTTTTCAATCAGGCTTTAATGATCTGTAGAGGTATTTATTTAGGAGAAGTTACCTTCAATGAAGGTGCTCCTGAGGCTACTAAATATCTTGAAGCCAAAAATGAGAACGCTCTTTCATACTATAAGTCTCAAAAAGATGACAGACAGAGATTTGACTCTTCATTTATACAATCTTTAGGGTCAAACTATGTGGAGACCTTTGATAAGAGTGGGGATATTACTATATCAGGTGAGCCTCTACTGTATCCAGATCTTTACAAAATCTTAGAGATGTATAATCCTACCACCGGAGCTAGAGCTTTTATGCCTCAGATTATCATGAAGATCGACGCTTCCTTGCCAAAACTTCCTAAGTACTATGACAGGTTTAATCTGAATCTTGAGGGGATTGAGAATAAACTTTAGATAAGAGTAATTTAGAGCTGTTTACTGTATAATAAATCTGAATATAGTGTTTACAATAAACAGTTTTATACAGAAAAGAGTTAATTTTTTCTCGCAGTAAAGGCTTCTTTACAATAGCCATGTTGCTTTACAAGGTATTCTAAAATTGTTTTTTGTCCAGCTAGACAGTGATTTTCATTGAGATAGTACGCTATGACTTACCGTGCATCTTTCGCATTGAAGTTTGACAGTGAAAAATTAAAAACACTCCGAGGATGATCTTGATGAAAAAGATTGGAAATAACGCTTCTTTTGCAAAGTTTTATATTAAAGATCAGATAGATATAGATAAAACAGAAACAATATATAATCTCCTCGATAACGAAGAACGAATATTCATCTCACGTCCACGTTGTTTTTGTAAATCTCTTACCTTAGATACTATTGCAACCCGATTTGAAAAGGTGTTGAGCCATACTTCAAATGTAAGAGCATTTTCGCAATATCAATTAGTTATTTAGCTTTGTTAGCTAGCGACTTGTAATGTACGATCGTTATTAGTATTACTTTTAAAATTTGCTTAACGGCAAACAATTATATTCATGTCGTTGTGAATTCTGATACAAATCATGCCTGATATTAAATTTGATTATAAAAGTTTCTTAAAGACAGTTCCTAATCGTCCTGGCTCTTACAGAATGTATTCAGATGATGAAACAGTTATCTATGTAGGTAAAGCAAAAGATCTTAAAAAGCGTTTGTCATCGTACTTTCTAAAAGAAGTTAACTTTAAAACAAATGCACTAATTCATCATATCCATCATATTGAATTTACTGTTACTTTCTCTGAGGCTGAAGCTCTAATCTTAGAGAACAATCTAATAAAGAAGTATCAACCTCACTACAACATCCTTTTACGTGATGATAAGTCCTACCCATACTTAGTCCTCTCAAAATCAAAGCATCCAAGACTCTTTTATTACCGTGGTGCTAAAAAGATTGATTGTGAGTACTTTGGTCCATATCCTGATGTCAGTGCAGCAAAAGAGAGTTTAAAGCTTTTACAAAAGCTCTTTCCAATAAGACAATGCGCTGATACCGTTTATGCTCACCGCTCAAGACCTTGTCTTATGGCCCAAATTGGTAAGTGTCTGGCGCCATGTGTTCCCATGAGTGAAAGTGCCTATAAGAACTACATGGACCAGGTAAATTACATCAGGATGTTCTTAAAAGGTCAAAATCAGGATGTTCTAAACGATTTGACTAAAAGAATGGAAGAGGCCTCAGAAAAACTTGAATTTGAAGAGGCAGCCAAATTAAGAGATCAACTGTTAGCTCTAAGACGTGTTCAGGAATCTCAGGCAGTATCAGGTGATTTAATGTTTGACATGGATGTAATTGCCCATGAATGTGCTCAAGAGCTTTGCTGCTCTCATGTGCTCTTTATCAGAAAAGGCAGGATCATCGGTACTCGTTCATATTTTTCAAAATTGTCAGAAATTGATGGGGATGATCCTCTTACTGCTTTTGTAACACAGTTTTATCTATCTGAGAGCAGAGCTTCAATGTATCCAAAGGAAATTATCTTGGACGATAAGATTGAAGAGCCTGAGGTTATTGCTGAAGCTGTAAAAAAACATTGCTCAAAAGAAATCCACTTTTTAACCTCAGTTAGAGCAGAGAGAGCAAAATACTTAAAATTAGCTAAAGAGAATGCTAAAGCATCTTTACAGGCTAAATTAGCTGATAAGACCACAGCTAAAAAGAGAATTGAGTCTTTAGAGCAGTTATTACATATCTCTAATGTAAATCATATGGAGTGCTATGATATCTCTCATACACAAGGTGAGCTTACTGTAGCATCTTGTGTATCTTTTAATCGTGAAGGCCCTGACAGTGCCAACTACAGACGCTTTAATATTGAAGGTATTACTCCAGGAGATGACTTTGCAGCGATGCATCAAGTTCTAACACGTCGTTTTAAAGATCCTTGTGAAGGTATTATACCCGAGCTTATCTTTATTGATGGTGGTAAAGGTCAGTTAAAACAGGCTGAAGATGTTATATCTGATATTTTTTCAAAGTTTAAAGTAACTCCTCCTTTAATCGTAGCTGTAGCCAAAGGTGAGGGTAGAAAAGAAGGTTTAGAGACATTAATTCGTGGTTATACAAGAGAAGAGTATCACCTAACACTAGATGATCCTGCTTTGCAATTAGTGCTACATATCCGTGATGAATCACACCGCTTTGCTATTACCGGTCATAGAAACAGAAGACAGAAAGCAAGAACGCACAGTGTACTTGAGAATATTCAGGGCATTGGTCCAAAAAGACGTCAGGCTTTATTAAAGCATTTGGGCGGTATCAGAGAAGTTATGAATGCCAGTGTGGAGGAGTTAAAAAAAGTGCCTGGAATATCAGCGCAGATGGCAGAAGATATCTACGAGACCATTCACAGTTTGTAAATTAGTGTTTAAATTTAAGGTATTAAATTTGTAAAAGTAACATAAAAATACTCACGTTACCATCATCTCTGTCTTATAGAACAATTACTGAAATCATGTTAATAAAAGTCAGTCCTCATTTTCTGTAATTCAACAAAACAAAAAAAAACAGGCAACGCTTAATGGTTGCCTGTCAGCTGAATTAGTAACAAAAATTTAAATCTTGATCCTGTTTAAACTCTCCTCCAGATCCTGCAACAGGGACATAGAACGCTTAACTTCGTCTTTTGCATCAGAACAGTTTTTTGATAGAGACTGTGAAGAGTGTGTAATATCCTGCATATTGCCAGAAATTTCAGATGTAGCTGTAGTCTGCTGTTCGGCTGCAGTTGCAATCTGTGTGATCTGTGCGTTTACAGAGCTTACCTGCTCAGTAATGTTGTTCAGAAGCTCTTCGATAGTGCTGGTCTCAACAGCTAAGTTATCCATGTTCTTAACTGATGACTGCATTGACTCATTTGCGGTATTAGCGTTAGACTGGATTTGGGTTACCATCTTGGTAATTTCCTGAGTTGATGTTGAAGTTCTTGATGCAAGGGCACGAACTTCATCTGCAACAACAGCGAATCCTTTACCGTACTCACCGGCACGGGCAGCTTCAATGGCGGCATTAAGAGCAAGCAGATTGGTCTGAGAAGCAATGTCATCAATTGTCTGAACAATAGTGCCAATCTTCTGGGCCTGATCAACTAAAGACTGTACATATTCAGCATCCTGTTTTGATTTAACAACCTGGTTCTGAATTCCCTCAATGGTTAACTGAACCTTATGAACACCCTGCTGAGTAGTATCATTTGACTGACTTGAATTTGCAGCTGCAGATTCGCAGTTTTTAGCAATGTCAGATGTAGTGGAAACCATTTCGTCAGCAGCAGCTGCAACGGTAATTGAACGGTTCTGAGCCTCATGAGCAATATCATTCATATCAGAAGTAACCGCATCAATTTTGTTGAATGTCTGGATAACATTATCTGTTGCAGACTTAATAACCTTAACGTTGTTCTGCCAGTCTAAACGCATCTTTTCCAATGAGTCTAATAACTTACCAAATTCATCTGTACGACCTCTGTTCTCAACAGTCTGTGTTAAGTCACCACGAGACATCACGGAAGCATGTGACACAGCATAGTGTAGAACACCGATGAAAGCTTTAGGCAGTTTGTAAGCAATTACAGCTGAGAAGATTACAGCAATTAAAGTGGTTACAAGAATAATGATGATAGGGGTTACATCAGTCATTGAGGTGACGTTGTTGTCAACTCTATCTAGGTACAAACCAACTAAGCGGTCAATTTCAGCGATAGAGTCATTTAAAACAGGGAACAATTCGTTATTGTAAGTGTTTCTTACGTCAACAGAATAACCTCTATCAACCATGCGTTCCATCTTGTTTTTGTAAACATCGATAGCTGAGTTGATGAAGCCTTTCAGTTTCTCAAAGTCAGCTGCATCAGTAGGATCTAATAACTTAATATCAGACATTGATGCAATTAACTTCTCGATGTCAGCATCAGCTTTTGCTGCACTCTCTTTATTGTATGTAGCAACATTATTTGTAAACATGGTCATATCATCACGGAATGTATTAACATTTCTTGAGATCTGAACAATCTTACTGTAATGCTGTTCAATAACTTCTTTTGCGAAGTTAGCTACAGAACGAGAATTGGTGATACTTGTAATTGAAATGATTGCAATTACAAGTGAAAGAAAAATCACAGAGGCAAATGCTGCTGCAAGTTTAGCTTTAACGCCTAAAGAATGTAATATATTCATAGCTGTCACTTATTTTCAAACTTCTACTTACAATAACTTAGTATCAGCAAAATAAAGAAAAACTTTAATGTTTTTTGAAACTAATTTTTGTAGATAAACATATTTTGCTGATCCAATTTATTAATAATATCAGATAAGCTCAATGTATTGCTACAACTCAGCCTAGATTAAAATTCTTCCTTATCTAACTAAACGTTACTATCTGATTATAGCTAAGAAAATGTTAAATGTTACACTTACATATTGAACTTAATCATAATTTTTTAAGATTTTGTTAAATCTTGTATAAAAATCACAATTTCATTTGCAAGATAATTGATGTCTGTAAAGTGTATTGAATGGTATCGATAAATTGTTTTACTATGACGATAACACCATTTGAACTACATCACAAAGTTGTAAAGTAGTTCAGATAAAAAATTAATGTAAATCTCTACTTTCCACGGTTAAAATTTAACTATAGACCGAATTCTACTGCGGTTGTGCTCTTTAACAACCGATTAAATACAATGAGAAAAAATTTAGAAAAAATGTAGTAAAATCAATAGATTAGCTTGATTAGCAACGTTTTTCTATTATAATTCAAGGTGTTAACAAAAGCGAATCATAAACAGGAAAACGCCATGCATATTGTATCAGCTAAAGGTTGAGAATTACTACAGTTTAACCCAGGAAAATTTGCTAAGGAGGCTTTAAACCTTAACTGGAACGCATTCAGATGCAGACTTCCTAAGTCAGGCTCTATTTCTTCCAAATACAAGTCTCAGACCATTAGTGCCGGAGAGATGTTGTCTGGAGTTATCAACTCCTGTCTTCTGGGAAACAATTTCTCTCAGTCCTGTTCATCCTTTGCTTCTACTCTCCTGCCAGCTAAAAAGAGTGCCATGTATGAATTTATGAGTTCTCCAAAGGCAAACTGGAACAGGATGACTTCTTGATTCATTTAGTAGTATTAAGATATCTTGCGTTATCTATTACCATTTACCAGGTGTTGAGGGTAATGAATTTTACTTGACCCACGTCTGTTTGATAAGCTTAATTTTAGGTTTTGGAATAACTATAATTGTAACAGAAATATAGATGAGACTTTACGCTAAATTCTTTGCTCCTAAAAAAGCAAGTTAGCTACAAGACAATGTATAAAAAAGGCTAGAAAACAGTTCTAGCCTTACTAAACTGATTTTATAGATTAGAAATTCCATTCTCAGCTTTTACAATGTCAGAATTTAATCTCTCATTTAGTTTTTCAAGATTCTCTTTCTCACGGCTTCTGTCATTCTCATGATGATAAAGGTGGAACACACCTGTGGCATAGCGACCAGATTTAATTAAAATACCTGCATGAATAAGTCTTATTGCAAGATCAGAATCCTCATAGCCCCAGCCTTTAAAGTCGCTGTCACAACCGTCTACCTTAAAGTAGTCGTCTTTAAACAGAGCAAAGTTGCAACCTCGAGCTTTCTTCCACTTTTGTTTTAAGTTTCTTAAATGCTGAAAGTAAGGGAAAACAATTAAAGGATGCAATCTGTTAATACCATGTTTTAGGTAAACAGATACCCACTTAAAGAAGGAGTAAGCATAGATTGGGTCCTGTTTAGCTAGTACAAATTTGGTGAACTCTTCTTTTAAAAGAATTCTGTTACCGGCTACTAAAAAGTTCTTTTGAGCTAATCGTCTGTGACAGGCAATAAATGAAGGCCTAGGTACACAGTCACCATCTAAAAAGATAAGGTAGTCGCCTTTAGCTTTTGTAGCAGCCAAATTTCTAATTCTTGCAAGACGGAACCCTTCATCTTTTTGGTAGACATGAGTGATTGGATAACTGCAGTCAATCATCTTTTGTTGAACAACTTTTCTTGTGTCATCCTTTGAGCCATCATCAGCTACGATTACTTCAAATTCTCGGTCAGACTGCATATCAAATGCACTTAAGATTAGTTTTAAGGCATCAGGTCTGTTATATGTAGAGATAATGACTGAAATTAACATCAGATCTTTCCTTTATATTTGTTTAAACTGTTTAGTTTTAAGTATTTTTCTAGTGTATAGAAGTAATGAGTTAAACAAAACTCAAAACCTAATTTACCATCTAAGAAGCCACCGTGAATGATGTACATCTTAAAGAAGGCCCACAGTGGTTTTATTAGAATATCATTTACAAAATGGCATTTCTTGCCTTTTTCATGATATTTATGAGCAAGTAGGGTGGTATAGCGATTCATCTTCTCAAGATGTGCTTCCCATGACTTATATGGAAAATGAATAAGTCTGCCTTTTAAAAGCTTCTTATCATAAGGTGAGTGCAGTCTTTCATGTACTACACCTTCGTAAAAAGAACCTTCTTTTTTAAATAATCTTTCAACCCTGTCAGGTCTCATGACACCATGAAGCACTTTTCTTTCAATAAAGTGATTCTCACGGGATACCTGATAGGTACAGCCACGGTTGCTCTCAACGCAGATCTTAATTTCATGGGCAAGCTCATCTGTAATTCTCTCATCAGAGTCGAGCATAAAGATCCACTCATTTGTTGCACTAGAGATTGCAAAATTACGCTGAGCACCATAGTCATTGTTTAAATCTCTTTGCAGTACTTTTGCCCCAAAAGATTTTGCGATATCTACTGTTCTATCTGTAGAGTTACTGTCTACAACAATGATTTCATCTGCAAAACTGGCACTTTTAAGACAGTCTGGAAGATTATCTTCTTCATTATGAGCTAATACGATGATGGTAAGAGGAGTCTTTAGCATGAGGAATAGATTTTTTTAGTATTAGATAAAGATGTTTTGTGGTTCTTTGCTTAAAACAAGCCTAATTGTGATTAGGCTTGTTTAATACGTAATTATATTTAGATGAAGATAAGAAAATCTTTAATGTCATCTTATGCTTCATCTTTTATCTATAAAAAAACAAAAAGGGCAACCTTTGAACTGCCGTTTTTATTAGTGTGACATTACGTATTTTACAAACTTTAACTTAGTTGCATCATCAGCACTGTTGTACATCTTAACTAGGTTGTTGTAGGTAGCAGCATCAGCCTTACCTGAAGTACCGGTGCTTGAGGTAGCCATAGCTGATGAATCAACGCCCATAGGCTCTAGGGTTAGCCCCTGAACCTGCTGATCTGCTGTTGCACTAGACTCAGAGTTGGCTCTTACAGTAGGAGCACCATACTCAGTCATGGTAAGACCCTTATCAGCATTTGATACGTAAGCAGGAGCATATAATCTACCTAAGCTGTCTAATTCCTGACGGTAGTCACGCATTAAAGAGAAGCCTTTATCTGAGGTTAAGATAAAGTATGAAGCCTCAGAACTTGGAAGTACACGACCTGTGGTATCTGATAGGGTGATCTTCTGCTGATGAGCATAACGTTTGGCCTGATCTTCATTAGCAGGCTTTGCATACTGGAATGTTACGACCTGATCAGCTTTTAGATTGTTGATATCGATAACTAAAGGATCGATAGACTGGACAATACGTGAATCAGAACCGTTCTTAAAATTGTCTTTAAAGGTTAAAACAACCTGATGCTTACCAGGAGTTAAGGTTACTGTACGGCTAAAACGGCTGTAGCTGTCAGGATCACTTTCACCATCAACCAATTCAACGTTGTAGTGAACAGGTACCTTAAAACCGGTATCAGCCATTGCATTTATGCTAAATAAAAGACCTGCAGCCAATACAGAAAACTTTAAATTCTTTGATAACATACTTTTTTCCTAAAAAAAATAAATCTTTTGAAATCTTAGCACCAATAGAGCTTTACATTAACACTTAATTATTACCTCTTCGTTAAATTCTATTACGAAAACGGTAATGTTGAGAGATAACTTTAGTTTGGACTTTTGTTTATCCTACAAAGTTCAATCTTATTTTATTAAAGCAAAATTCTCTTTAACGGTAACCTCTAAAACAACTGACTGCTTTAACTGAGTGCTTAATATGAGTACATTGCACCAATTAAAGCACGGTTCTTATCTAAAGACAGATCTTCAATTAAGCTCTTTGAGAAGAATCTGTCAGGCTTACTTGAAGCATCAATAGTACCTTCGGCAAAAACCTTAAAGGTAGGGCATACTTGATAATATGCACCTAACTCAACATCAGCAATGATGTTTGCTCCGTTAAAGCGTTTTATACCGTAACCTGCGCTAAAGCCTAAACCGTTATCAAAGGTGTAATTTACAACTGTATCAACGCTGTAGAGCTTATGGGTAAAGTTATCATATTTTGATACAGTAAAGTTAGCACCTGCATATAAGCCTTCACCAAAGGTACCATATGAGATTGATACGCCTTTATCAATCTTCCATGAAGGTTTAAATAAGTTTGCACTAAAAGTATCGTTCAGTGACTTATAGTGCATCTTATTTACAATTGGAGCAAAGGCAGCTACTGATTCCTGATCTTGATTGTACTGGAAATCATAGTAGCTCATACCGTAGCTTACAGAAATACCTGACTTTAATCTTGTAGCAACAGAAAAAGCTGCTCCATTGTGGATGTTGACCTTATTATCGTTGATGTCGTCTGAGGCAGTTTGGAAGGACAAGCGTAAATCCCAGCTCATTGATGAAAGACTGTACATGATAAGTGATGGCATCTGATCACCATAGGCATAGTGATCATTTACTCTGGGATCAAGCTCAGTAAAAACATCGGTAACACCTGCTACTGCGTAGTAGGCATTGTCTCCTCGTCCAAAGGTTAAGGTACCTAACTCCAGAGCATCTACACCTACATATTGTGATCTTGCCTTAAAGGTATCAACACCGTTGTTACCTGTAGGCATTAACCATTCTGAATAAGCAAGAGTATATAGACCATCGGTTATTTTACTTCTGCCTGCAATACCAGCATGAACAGAGGTTAGTAAGGTATTGTCGCTGTTCTTTTTCTCTGTAGAACTTTTAATGGTACGGGCAGCTTTATCGGTCATAGCCATCGCACTTACAGAGCCGAAAATATCTAATGAGGTACCATCTTTACTGTAGACAGTCGCTGCATAAGATCTAAATGGAAAAATACTGATTGCAAGTATTGATAAAAGAAACTTTTTATTCATGAACTTATTCATATAAATATTAGGTGTAATAAAATACTCTGCTGTTTGCGGTGTTTTAAGCTTGAAGCAGCATCTTAAAGCCCACAAAATGAAACTATCTAAAACTTACGCATCCGTTTTGATTCTTTTCTTGAAAAGAATATATATGTCAAACTACGTTTATATGTTTACTTATGGATTAATTTAATTAAATTCAACTTTCTTCGTTCCACTTCGTTTTCTCTATTTTATCAAAAAATGAGCTTTTTTAGCTCTTTTACATCTTTGACACAATATGTAGCATTCCATAAATTAACGTCGATGCATTCATTAGTACCATAGCCCCATAAAACGGCCGCACTGTCACAGGAAGCTGCATTGGCAGCTTTAATATCATTTAAATGATCACCTACGTATAAGGCATCCTTTGGGGAAACTTTTAACAGTTCCAAAGCTTTTAGTATAGGTTCAGGATGAGGCTTTGAGTGGGTTAATGAATCACAGCCTAAAACTAAAGAAAAGTCTTTTGAAAAAGGGAATTTTGATAAAACCTTAGTTGCCATATCATGGTATTTGTTGGTGATAACAGCAGTTTTAATCCTGTTTTTTGTTAAATCATCAATAAGTTTTGGAATACCTTCAAAAGCTTTTGTACGGTCACAGATATGTTCTTTATAAAAGTATGCAAACTCATCTCTCATATAAGTTTCGATACCTGAGTTTTCATGATCTTCTTTAGGCACACCCAACTTTAACATCTCACGCATACCGGCTGTAACTTTAGTTTTTAAAAGTTTTTCATCTAATGCTTTGTAACCATATTTTTCTAATGTATGGTTACAGGCGTTCATGATATCCAGTGCTGTATCTAACAGTGTCCCATCAAGATCAAATAAAACGGCTTTATACTTCATATAAAAATCTGTACTGTTTATATTTTGTGTAAATAAATTGTTCTTGCCAAAATCAATGTCCATATGCTTGAAATCGGGCTCTTTTATGATTATTTTGCTTGTTTGAACCTTGATTGCAGTTGAAAGCTAAGTTTCTAACAATTGTGAAATTAGTTTGAAATTTAAAGACTAATTCCTGTCAAAATTTGTTAAAATTGCTCGTTGAATTAAAATGAAATGTTATTTCAAGGCTTAAAATGACTAACAATAATACCACTGATTGCAATGCTGTTTCAGGTGATGCTGTCTCATGTGATAATGCTACTTCAACTCAATGTACAATTCACTCACCCGAGGATATTTTAAACTACGATAAGCGCATTGACTACTTAAAATGCTCAATTGCATCCGTAAAAGACTTTCCTAAAGAGGGTATCTTATTTAGAGATGTAACCACTCTTTTAGAAGATGCAAAGGCTTTTAAAGATTCAATTGATCTTTTATATGAAATTTATAAAGACTGTAAGTTAGATTATATCGTTGCAGCAGATGCCAGAGGCTTTTTATTCGGCTCTGCCTTAGCTTACCTTTTAGGAGTAGGCTTAGTTTTGGTTAGAAAAAAAGGTAAATTACCTCGTGAGTGTTATTCAGAAGAATACTCTTTAGAGTATGGCACAAGCACTCTTGAGATCACCAAAGATGCTCTGCATAAAGGTGACAGAGTTTTACTTCTAGATGATCTGTTAGCAACTGGCGGTACTGCCGGTGCCATGATAAAATTAGTAAGAAAGAGTGGAGCAGAGATTGTTTCATTTGGCTTTATCATCGAGTTATTCGATTTAGGTGGAGCTAAGCTTTTAGAAGACACCTATGGCGTAAATGTACAATCTTTAGTGAAATTCCCTGGACATTAAGAAATAAGATATGGCAATAGAATTACAGGGGCAGTATCAGGCTTTAGCCAGAAAGTACAGACCTCAGACCTTTGAAGATGTAGTAGGACAGGAGCATGTAATCAATGCTCTGATGAATTCCATTGAACAGCAGAGAATTCATCATGCTTATCTTCTGACTGGTACAAGAGGTATCGGTAAGACTACTATTGCCAGAATCATTGCCAAATGTCTTGAATGTGAGAACGGTATTACCGCTCACCCTCATGTAAACGGTGAGTCTTTATGTGATACCTGCAAAGCTATTGCTGATGGCAACTTTCCTGATGTAATTGAAATCGATGGTGCTTCTCAGACCAAGGTTGATGATACCAGACAACTTCTAGAGTCAACTCAATATCCTCCTTTAAAAGGCAGATTTAAAGTCTATATCATCGATGAGGTTCATATGTTATCTCAGAGCAGTTTTAATGCTCTGTTAAAGACTTTAGAAGAACCACCTGCATACGTTAAGTTTATTCTTGCTACAACTGATCCCCAGAAGATCCCTGTTACTGTATTATCAAGATGTTTACAGTTCCAGTTAAAAGCTCTAACCGTAAATCAGATAAGTGCGCAGATTGCTAAAATTGCCACCAAAGAGAATATCTCTTTTGAAAATGATGCTGTAAATTTATTAGCTCGTGCAGCTCGTGGCAGTATGCGAGATGCTTTATCCTTATGTGATCAGGCAGTAGCTTTAGGTAATGGTTCTATTACCAAAGATAATGTTCAGGCAATGTTAGGTACAGCAGGTGATGGCTTTGTTTGTTCTGTTTTAGATTTATTAAAGAATCCATCAGCAACAGTACAAGATACTGCAACAGTTGCAGTACAACCACAAAAGACTTTATCTGATGTTTTAAATGAGATTAGAACTATAAGTCCTAATTACAAAACTCTTTTAAATGATTTAGTTTTGTGTTTTCATGATTTATCTCTGTTCCAGATGATTGGATATCCGCAGAACATCAATATCTTTTCTATTCCCCAAAGTACTCTTACTACATATGGGCCATTGTTTAGCTCACAGGCTCTGCAGCTTTACTATCAGATAGCCCTGCAGGGCATTGAAGAGTACAAAGTTTCATCAGACGGTGCCACAGCCTTTGAGATGACCATCTTAAGAATGCTGGCCTTCACACCCGAAAAAAAAAAGATTGGATAGGTGAAGATAATTCTGTCGAGGTCATCTATCTTAATCCTGTAATAAATTCGGCAGTAGACGGCATTGTTGCAGGTAAAATACCAGCAGAGAATAATCATTCTTTAAATACAATCTTCACTAATGAAACAACTGGAGCTGTAAGTAGCAGTGTTGCTGCTAATCTTAAAGCTGATGGTTCGGTAAACTCTGAACTTGTAGATAAGGTAGCATCTGAGAACATTACCTTAAATCCTGATATTACCTGTGCTCTTGTAGCTGAAGCGAATGCTATTACTAATAGCAGGACCATCTTAAATAAGACAGGTGAAGAGATAGCTTTAATAACAGAAACTGACAAAACGAAACTAAATTCAGACATAAACGTTGCAACTGAAACTGCGCCAGACGCTCAGGATTTACTATCAGATACAGTTACAGATCATGACGTGGTTGTACATACTGCAGATACTAATAATAATGTAACAGCGCCTCTGTCTGTTAATACTGATGGCACAACAATTCAAAGTAATAGTGTTGAGGCTAATTCAGCTTTTGCACAGAAGAGCACTTTAGATAACATATCAATTAGTTCAGCTAAAGCTTCACCAACTGTTGAAGCTACTGATACAGTCACCGTTTCTAATGATGAAATACCTTCAGTTACAGATCCAAATGAGATAAATGAATTCCCAGTGCCTGATATCAATCCACAAAGCCAGGTATTTTCAGTAAATCCGCAAAACAGTGCACCTGACTTTAGTTCTACTTATGGATCAAAGTCAGAAGATCTCAATGTTTTAATTCATGGCTTAGAGACTTTAAATAATCAGGTTGTAACTAACAACAATCCTCATTTAGGTCAGTACAGGAAGGTCTTAACTAATATCATTACTCCAAAGAGCACAGACAGCTCAATTGTCCCTGAGAATGAAGAGTTACAGACAAACTCCTCATTTACAAAGTTATCCTCATTACGAAACAATCATGAACTTCAGGACAAATTCAGTCTTATCAGTGATGTCAGCAGATATATCAATCATATCTATGGGGTACTAAAAGGTTATCAAACTGAAGCTGAATCCTTAAAAGAAGGTAAATCAAAGTCATCTCATATTGAAGGTATGTCATCAATCATTTCTGATATGACTTATGGCAAAAATTCTAATGACTCTGTTAATGGTGATGCAAATGATGAAACACCTTCAATTACCGATTCTATCAGTAAGTTACCATCATTCAATGAAAATGGAGAGATTGTAACATCAAGCTCAATTGCTCCTGACACCAACAATACCAGTGAGGTTAAGACTGAGCCTTCTGTTCAATCAGTAAATGACAGTTCTTTTGATAACACTGAAGTTAAGAGCAATGTAAACAATGCTGAGGCTGCACCCGCAAATGGTGAACCTGTTTATATAGGTGCTACTGGTAATTTAAATCCTGAAGCAATAAAAGCTACTAATGCAGATAATACAAATGTAGCTATTGAAAATTCTGTTTCTGACTCTTCTTTTGTTCATGTACCTTCTAACTCAAATAAAGTTACAGCTGATGACTTTACTAAAGTTGTTCAGGAGTTATCTTCTGATAACTTAAAAGATAAGAAAAATGAGGTTAAAACTGATAATAATGAGATTTTAACTCCTCAGGTCGTTGAGCTTACTCCTGATGAGCTTTTAAGAAAAGCTCAGGAAGAAGCTTTAGCTCAATTGCAAAGCAATCAGAGCTTAAACCAGAAGTTGAAAGAAGAAGCTGCAACATTAAATAAGAATGTTGATGCTTCAAATTTGCCCAAAGAAGATAACAAGTCTTTTATAGAAGATGATAAGGCAAATTTAAATGCAGAGTTGCCCGATGCTGTAAGTGAAGGTTCTGTATCAGCTCCGATTGAAACTACTTCTGCAACTTCTAATCTTAATGCATCAACTGATAATGCTGCTACGAATGCAACTCGTACGGCAGCAACAAATGGTATTGCAGAGAGTACTGATAAAGAGCTTGTAATAAAGGTAAATGACTCTTTAGTCTCTACTGATACAGTAAAAGTAAATTCCATTGCACAAAGCTCTGTAATAGGATCTGCTAAGGTAACTAATAACAATACAAAGCTCACCAATACAGATGACATGAGAGCTGATACTGATTTATCTAAAGTACAGGAATTCATGTCATTAACAAAAGCTTTAGCTCTTGAACTTCAAAAGGGCAGTTATACTGACTCTGTACCTGTAATCAAAGCTCATACTTACTCTCAGTCTTTAAATCAGGCTATTACAGAGACTTTAAATGGTCAATTAGGCTCTAATCACAATGCAGTTGAGGGTAATTCAAGTGGAGTATCCTCAAATGAGGACTCATCTATAAATGAAAACAAGGTAATTGAGACCGCTTCAACCAAGCCTCAAGTCATAGTCCAGCATCAATCTGTGCTACAGGACAAGACCTCAACAGCACAGAATACTCAAATTTCAGAAAATAATAGTGTCTCATCTTCATCTGAGGTGCCTTCAGAGTATTTTTATGAAATTCCTGTTGATGCTTACGAGTCAGATATTGATCCTGTAGATAATTCAATTGTCGATGAAAGTTATGATAATGATGAGTTCTCTGAAGGAGCAAGAGTAAAGGGTAGTGATCTTAAATTTGATTACATTGGTGCTAATGAGAACAGTACTAATGCAGATGGAAATCCAGCAAAATTCCGTGAATCTACTTTAAAACTCATAGAAGAAGATCAGCAGTTTGAGAACAAGCGCTTAGGCAGAAGACTTGAGTCTTGTGATTTTTATGACAGAGTTTATAAGAATGATGCCTGGTATCAGGATATTGTTAAAGCAGGCTACAACGATGGTCCTGTTTATTCTGCTTTATGCTACACCAATAGAGTTGTAAGCCCTGATGATCCTTATTCCTGGGTTTTGCAGATATCATCTGACTTCCAGCTTTTGTTCATCTCACCAGAGTTCCATCATAACTTAAGAACTAAGTTCTCCATTGAACAGGAGCATCCTGTAGAACTAAAAATTGAAAAGGTGCAGGGAATACCTCGTGGCTGTCCTGAAGATCTAGCAAGACACTTCTATATAAAAGAAATTGAAGATACACGTCAAAAGATGTCTAAAGATAAGAATGTAAGTCTTCTTTTAGAGCATTTAGGGGAAGATATTAGAACCTTGAATTTGAGCTTATACAAGCAAGAAGATAGTAAGTCTCTAACCAAGAAGTAAGTTAATCTTTAAAAGCTTGTGCCTTTGTGTTTTGATGTAATCTTATAAAACAAAAATCCCGTAATCGCATTTTATTACGGGATTTTTTAATTCATTTTAGCTTAATCCCAGCCGCTGCCACTATCCTGATCATCCTCATTTTTACCAGAATTTAGTTTCATAGAGTTCCAAATTCTGTTGGTGATCTTAGTCATCTTAGATGAGGTTGGCTTTACAAAGTACATTGTCTTTATCTTGTCTTCAGGGATATTAAATGAAGGATTATCTTTTAAATCCTGGTCAATATTTTCAATAGCAGCATTAACAGGTAGCAGGTAACGGATCTCGTTGGCTACATTAGTTGCAACTTTTGGATCCTGCAGATAATTAAACCACTTTAGAGCATTGTCATAGTGATCTGCGTTAGCAGCAATAGTCCAGCAGTCAAACCAGAATATAGAACCTTCCTTTGGGATAGTGTACTCAATGTTGATCTTTTCGGCCTTTGCTCTTTGAGCTGCCTGCAGAACATCACCTGAGTAACCTACAGCTACACAAACTTCACCTGAAGCTAAATCGTTAATATAACGTGATGAGTGGAAATATGATACATTTGAAGCAAATTTAGTTAAGATATCCAAAGCTTCATTATAATCAGATGCTTTCTCTGAGCTTGGATTTTTACCTAAATAATGCATTACAACAGAGGTTATCTCAATAGGTGAATCTAAAACAGCTATACCGCACTGCTTTAACTTCTTAGCATTCTCTGGTTTAAAGAGAATGTCCCATGAATCAAACTTAAAGTCTTTTCCAAAGATCTCTTCAATTTTATCTTTGTTATAACCAATTCCAACAGAGATCTCTGTATATGGGTAAGCATAGCTGTTGTCAGGATCAATTGACTCAAGAGCTTTCATTCTTACAGGATCTAAGTTCTTCCAATTAGGGATCTTAGATTTGTCAATCTTTTGTAGAGCACCAGCTTTGGCAAGTCTTGGAACATAGTAGCTTGTCATCATCACAGCATCAAAACCTGATTTTCCTGATAATAGACGTGCCTCTACTAACTCATTACTGTCAAAAACAGCATAATTAGCTTTAAGACCTGATGCCTTTTCAAAATCAGCAACAGTGTTTTCGCCGATGTAATCGCTCCAGTTCCAGATATTGATATCAGATTTAGCCTGAGCAATTGTTGCAAAGCTAGCGATGCCTAATGCAACAATAGTTTTTGACAGATTCTTCATAAGCAATTCCTAAAATTTGAAGAACAAATAAATATAAAAAGTTTTTTCATTTTCGTGAATTATAAATATTTCTTCATGAGATACAACAAAAAAAATTGTCTATTTTGAAAATTACTTTTTGTTAAAATGAAGCTCTAGAAATAACTTCTTATTTTTTAAATGGTTAGGCTTTATAGAATTGAAATGTATTTAAGAAAGGTAAGTTGGAAAATGAGCACATTTTATGATTCTATAATTGTGCATTAGAGCTAAAAAGTGACATTTGATAGACAGTCATATATAAGAGCATCAGAGCTGTTTTGATCTGATGCTAATTTCGTTATTTCAACTTTTTTACAGTTACAAGACAATCCTTTTTACAAAATACTAAGCCATAAGCGTAGATCTCAGTAATCTTTGACGTTTTTACAAATGGTAAAGCATAGTTCTTCTCTTCAATCTGAGATAAAGCATTAGAAGCTAGCTCATCCATATCCGCTTCATTAGAGGTAGCTTTAATCTCGATGATTACAGCTTTGGTATTACGTTCTACTTTGAAGGTAATATCAGGATATCCGCTACCAGACTCATAATTAGAGTGGTAGTCAGAGATGATATTTTCACAACAGGTAAAAATACCATTGATAAAGCCATGGTAGTAATTCTCGAGAGGAGCTTTAGTTGCTGTATCTCTGATTGAGACATATTTTTGTAACATATCAAAGAAGATGTCATAAGTTTCTTTTTGATTGCCACAAGACAAAGCATCTACTAACTTATTATGTAGATTTAGTTTTACAAATTCAGAACTAAATCGTGTTTTTATGTTGTTTTCAAAACACTCAAGTATCTCTAGGTTAGGAATTCTTGCAAAGATTTCTTTATTGGTTTTACTGTCTTTAGATAACTCTGCTTCATCTGTCTTTTCCCAATCTACAGTCAGATAACCAGTATGTAGAAGTAGTGACCAGAAATCATCAGATTCATGCTGTGACAAACAGTCATAGTTCATGGATTCATTTAGAATAAAGCTAATCGACTTACCATCAACTAAATTCTGCATTTTTTTGTTGTCATTATCAGTTAAATAACCAATATAGCCTGATAAGGATTTATCTGAGGTTGTGCCTTCCCAGTAGTTTTCTAACCTGTTTAACTTTAAGGTTCCCTTAAGATTCTTTTTGTAATAATCACTAATTAAACTTACTATATCCCATGGACAGAAAATCTCTTTGTCATAGAACTTGTATCCGTCATAATGCTCTTTTACTTTTTGAGCAAAGTTGTCCATTTTATAGTCTTTTAAGAACTTATAGGTTTCTTCTTTGGTAAAACCTATGATCCCTGTATAGTCTTCGTTTTCAGAGAGGACTGTATTTACCTTAAGGTTATTAACACCAGTAAAAAGACTGTTCTTAGCTACCTTTAAGCAACCGGTGATAATGACTTTGGTGAGAGTCTTTTGATCTTTTAAAATACCTAAAAAGACTTTCATGAGGGTTACCATGTTATAGTGGTAGGTAGCCTTGTAAGGCTTATCACCATCATTTAGCTTTGCATTCTGTATGTCATGATATGAAGCATTAGCTAAAGGTACATCATACTCATCAATAAGGAGTACTGGGTACTTGCCGTACTCTTTATAAAGAGCTGTAGCTATGGTACTTAATGAACCTGTCAGGTAATCTGAATTTTCAAATTCTCTTAAAAACTCTACCTTAAGAATTTTGCTTAATTTGTCTTTATCTTCTTTATCTAATTTTGTACTGCTTAAAAGATATCTATAGTTTTCAGCGAGTTTGCTTACTTCCGCTGCAAAATTTTTATAAGCAATATCAAAGGTAACACCATCAACATTTTTTAGAGAAATGCTGATAACAGGATACTGTCCCATGAACTTAGAACAGAACTCTTTATCTTCTAATATCTTGGTGCCTTGAAAGTATTTAAGCTGTAATGAGGTATCAAAAGGCTTTTCAGAATTTATCTTTAAGAAAGACTCAAACATGGTCATGAGCAAAGTCTTACCAAAACGTCTTGGTCTTGTAAACAACAGAACTTTTGTAGAACTTGTAAAAACAGTCTTTAAGTACTCTGTCTTATCTACAAAGTAACAATTACCGTCTTTTAGTTCTTCATAACAGCCAGGATTATCTGGTAGTAGTAAAAATTCTTTATTGCTCATTAATCAATCTCTATTTCAATAAGTAACTTCTACTTTAAATTATAAAGTATTTACCTTCATATATATTGTTTTTACTGACTATATGGTGACAAGGAACAAGTCAATTGCTTTTTGAACTATTTTTGTCGCCATAATATTTCTCAAAATTCTTTGCTAACTCCTTTATTATAAAGGAATTACATCATTTCTTATAAGGTTATTTTGGGTAAAAAATAATTAGTGGAACCTAATCCACATTTATTTTAAGTTCAGGTAAAGAGAAAGTCCTACCCTATAGAGTGTTCCTTCAATTAAAGTCATACAGTATCAAAGCTCAGGTTGACCTGATTTCGTTTAAATTTTCTATGATCATGAGTCAGTCTTTGCTGCTACTTCAATATATTTGATCAAATAGTGTATCTTGAACTCCAGTGCCAAATTCTATTAGAAGCATGATACTTAGTACTGCTATTATTGGTAATGCATCTTGGAGAAATCTAAGGTATTGGTGCTTTGAATAATGCCGATTTTATTAACGGTACAAACATTGTATTAAACATGGACTTAACCAGCTTTTGAGTAGTTGAATAATCACTTTTATTTATATACCTTTTATTGCACAAGTTTGAGAATTATCGTGTCTGATAGACTGCATCAAATTGATAAACGTTGAGTAAATCACATGCTAAAATGTAAGATAAAGTTCGTTGCCTATTTCATTTGTTGTCTATTCAAAAATTCTCTACAATACACATAAGGAGTCAACAATGGGCAGAATAATTACAATTAGCAATCCTAAAGGTGGCACAGCAAAAACTTCAACAGCTGTGAATTTGTCTTGCGCATTAAGAACTGTTAATAAAAAAGTTCTTTTAATCGATTTTGATCCGCAGAGAAGTTCTAGTGTAGCCTTAGGCTATGAGTACACTGATGTTGAACACAATATAGCAACGGCCGTACTAGATGGTGTAAGTGCTGATAAATGTATAACACCTTACCCAAAAGGCGGTTTTGATGTGATCCTGTCATCTGAAGATTTAGTGGCACTGCCTACGGTCTTACGTGAGGATACGGAACCTGCTTCAAGATTAAAAAAAGTCATTGCAAATATAAAAGATAAATATGATTTTCTAATCATAGACACTCCGGCTAGCATGAACCTAATCACTATCAATGCTCTGTGTGCCGCTGATTATCTTGTGCTTCCTGTATGTTGTGACATGTTTGCTATCGACTCCATGAAGACACTGCTTGACAATCTTTTAGAACTAAAAGAAAAGCATTTATCAAAATGTAATCTTTTAGGTATCCTAAGAACAATCTATGATCCAATGCAACCATTAGCCTCAAGAATTAGTCACGAGCTTGCAGAATCTTTTAAAGATCTTTTGTTTGCAACAAAGATAAGCTATAACCCCAAAATTTCAGAGTCCTCAAGTGCAGCCTGTCCTGTTCTTGTGTATGACAGAACCTCTTTAGGTTCTAGAGAGTATCTGTCTTTTGCCGGAGAGATCTTAAAAAAGTTGCGTCAGTTGCAATAGACAGACGGCAAAATCTTGTCAAAAGCATTTGTAGCATTTTTCTAATTCACTGATCTTTAAGAAGAATAAATTTCTGGCATATATCTTGCTTTTCAGAAAATTATAATTTCTGGAGAGAAGAATTATGTCAATCACGATACAAACAAATCTTGCCTCAATCACGTCGCAGGCTGATTTAAGAAAATCTAATCTGACATCTGCTGATGCAACCAAAAGATTGTCTTCTGGTTCAAAAATTAATAGTGCTAAAGATGATCCTGCAAATTTGCAGATCTCACATAAATTTACCTCTCAGATCAATTGTCTTGATAGGGGGAATAGAAATTCATCAGAAGGTGAGGCTGTAGCTCAATTAGCTGAAGGTGCTTTAGCTGAGGATTTTACAATATTGCAGCGCATCAGGCAGTTAGCTATTCAGAGTGCTAATGGAACCTATAACGAACAGGATAGACAAACTATACAGTTTGAAGTCAATCAGTTGTGCAATGAGATAACACGTGTTGCTTGCAAGACTACATATGGTGGAGCTCAGATCTTAAATGGTAAGTCTGAGCACAGTCTAATCAATGACGATGGCAAACTCTCTTTGCAAGTAGGAGCAAATGCAAACACTACCATCGATCTCGATTTGTCTGTATCTTTTACCATGTCTTCAATGCAGGCTCATATAGGTGGTGTTTCTGATGGTAATGGCTATAATGATGCTAACAAAACCTTTGATGTTTCTACCACAGAGAATGCTCAAAAGGTATTAGAGAGTATCGATGACTATATTGCCTTTATCGATTCAAAACGTTCTGATGTTGGAGCTGTTTCAAATCGATTGAACAGTACTATCAGCAATCAGGAAAACATGCACGAAAATGAGTCTGATGCCCGTGCAAGAATTACTGATGCTGACTATGCTGTTGAGTCTTCAAGACTGATTTCAGCTAATATCTTAGAAAATGCCACTTCTCAGATGATGATGCAGGCTAATGCATATCCACAGGTTGTGGCAAATTTACTAAGTTAATTGTAACTGATAAAAATATGATCATCTTTATAAAGTGATTTTTAAGCGAGTTCCACATTTTTAGGAATTACTAAGGCTTATCTAATTTAATCTGGTTACTATTACAAAAACGAAGTAATGAAGTATCAAAAACTAGATTTAGTTTTCATTGATGTCATACTCTGCATTCTTTTTGCATTTAGGGCAGGGTATGACAGACAGATACTCTTGAGCGCATTTAGGATCTTTTAAATCAAGATAAGGAGTGTTGCATCCTAAACATGCTACAGGTTCTGCCTTCTTGTTTACATACATTTCTAAAATCGCATAGAAGTTATCAAAAGATGGAAAGTTATGTAGCTTCTTGCTCTTAGTAAAGCAGTACTGATAATTAACATTAAGCTTAGAACAGACAATGTATACGCCAATTGCTAAGATATTTGAGAGCTTGTCTGGTATTGAATTTGTGTCAAAGTGCATTGTTGAAGCTTCTTTATTAGTAAGAACACGACAGCAAATTGTATAAAGAGCGATCATCAACATTATGTAGCCTGAAAGCTCTTTATCAGAGAGAATAGGCAAAATAGAACGCATTTTTTTGTAGCTTTTCTTAGTTGATGCCTCATAGAACTCGGATAATGTTCTGTAATGTAAAGATGTGATTTCATGATTTAAAGACTTAGAACAGCCTGCACTAGCTAAATGGTAGGCAGTTAGTCGATTTATCGAGTCGGCCTTTAGTGGAGGTGATAAGTCACTATTGGTAGCAAGCTTTAACTGTAATAGATCTTCTAAACAGGAGAGCAAAGTAGGAGTTGAAGTATTGATTAGATGTGAAACAAATTCACTTTCAGAACGTGTAGCCAGCTCTAAATTCTCAACAATGTCGAAGATAGAAAATCCGGATAGTCTTGATAAAGAGGCAATAGGTGATTCTGTCATTCTTAAAAAGTCTAGCTTATGATCTACGCTAACTTTTGATATAAGAGAATAATCTCCAAATAAATGAGCATCAGTTCTAGCTGCTTTTGCCATCCATAAAGTTAATTCATCAGGAATGTGATTGAAGATGAGGTTGTATGCTTGTGAAATCTTTAACTCAGTTCTTGTAGAGATTTCATAAAGAGAGGCCACACAATCTTTGGCATGTTGAACTAAGTTGATATCGTTTGCTGTAGCAGTTTTGAACCTTGAGTAGTAAATCCAAGGATTATTTGATGTATGATTCATAGGTTTATCCTATATTAAATAATTGTGAACAAGATCACAATTTTGAGCGGCTTATTATACTGGGATTTTGTCATCATGCAAGTAAATTTGGCTTAAAAAAGCCATTTGTTTCCAAAAAATCTGAATAGCTTTAAACTTATTTATCATTGTCTAATTATTGATACATAAGGCTTGGACAATCTGAAAAGTAAAAATACTCAGTATGAAAAAATTTATTTTTTGTGCAAAATCATGCAAATTATTTTTTCAAAGGTGTGGATTTACTGTATTTGAGATGAGCTTTAACTTTAGCTCTTATTCACACAATGAACAGTTTGGTGGAAGTGATAATAGAGAATTTTAAATGAAAAAGCGCACATAAGATGATAGTGCGCTTTGAAAAAGATTAAGTGAAGATTAGTTCTTCTTAGGAGGAATTAAACCTACCTGAAGATCTTCAGCGGTATAGATATGCTCGTTATCACAGAAAACCTTTCCGTCAGCGATACCCATGATTAGCTGACCTCTTTCAATGATTTTCTTTAAGTTGATTTCGTATCTTACTATTTTGGCGTTATCTAAAACTTCGCCTTTAAACTTAACTTTGCCAACGCCTAGGGCACGACCTTTACCTGGACCGCCTCTCCAGCCTAAGAAAAAGCCTACTAACTGCCACATTGCATCTAAGCCTAAGCAACCAGGCATTACAGGATCACCAGGGAAATGGCACTGGAAGAACCAAAGATCTTTATTGATATCTAGCTCAGCTTTAACAAAACCAAGACCGTGCTCTCCACCTTCAGCCTGAATATCTGTAATACGATCAAACATTAACATGTTTGGTGCAGGCAGCTGGCTGTTTCCTGGTCCAAATAACTCTCCACGGCTGCATGCTAAAAGATCATTCTTATCAAAAGAGTGGATACCACGCTCTAATAATGAAGCCATTTTCGCTCCTTAAATAAACAAAAGATTAATGTATGGAAGCTATATTAATACAAAAAAGAAAGTCTTTCCACTTTAGAAAGACTTACCCTGACAAAACTTTTATCGAGTACCAAATACTACAATTGTCTTACCGTGAGCAGTAATCAGATGATCTTCTTCCATCATCTTTAAGATCCTGCCCACAGTTTCACGAGAACAGCCAACAATCTGACCAATCTCCTGACGGGTGATCTTAATCTGCATTCCATCAGGGTGGGTCATTGCTTCTGGCTGATGAGCTAAGTTAACTAAGGTCTTAGCAATACGACCTGTAACATCTAAGAATGCTAAGTTACCAACCTTAGCAGAGGTAGCTGACAAACGTCTTGAAATCTGAGCCGTTAATCTCATTAAGATCTCAGGGTTTACCTGAACTAGCTGTTTGAACTTGCTATATGAAACTTCAGCTATTTCACATGAAGTCTTTGCTTTTACCCAAGCTGTACGCTTAGGATTTTCAGATTCATCAAATAGACCAACTTCACCAATAAAGTCACCCTGATTTAAGTAACTTAAAATCATTTCATGACCATCTTGATCTTTAATCAAAACTGCAACAGAACCTTTTGCAATATAGTAAAGAGTCTCAGCTTTTTCTCCTGAATGAATAATGGTGCTTTTCGCTGCATACTTATGAATATGACACTGACTTAAGAACCAGCTAATTGTAGTGTCAGTCTGAGGTTTGATGATTGAAGGCATTTTAATACTCTAAATTAACTAAACGATCATGCTAATCGTTTTCATGTCTTATTATTTTTTGACGATCATTTCATAAATCGCCTATACAAAATTCCGTAAAAATACGAAGCTAAGGTATTATATACATTTTTTCAGAAAAATGCCGAATTAAACACAATTTTGAATTTTAATTTTGTGTTGAATTGAGCTAATTCACAGATTGCGATAATTTTGCTTGAAATTATAAATATTGAAATGCTTATTTTAGAGGATTTGAGACCCCGGAAATGAATCCGCTGTTCATGACTCCTTGAACCAGTGAGTTCAAGTATGGCATCAGATGATAATTTAGGTTTCCACGTAAAACGGGCCTACTCACCACTATCAGGAAGATACCAAAGTCTAAAGATATCGGCTCAGGGTAGAAACGCTAGATGTCACCCCAGGGTATTCTTCTGGTAAGTTTGTTACCATGTAATTATGTTAACAGATACTTTATTACTGTCAACGTTAAATTCATCTATTAAGATCAATAAGTTATACAATCTATTTAAAGTGTGAGCAAAGTGAAATTTCAGTTATTTTTGTTTGACTTTTAAACTTTATGTGCTTTTGTCTCTTCAATATTAAACCGAATTGGAATATGGCATATTTATGGCTTTTATTTAAGAAGCTTCGTTAGAGATTTTTAGAAAGAATAATCTTTACTATGAATTGGCAACTATAACTATTAGAAGGCAGATTGCTGTTAAGACGACAAGAAAAACTGACTTTCTAATGAAAGATAAATACTCTTCTTTTTGAACTAATACGTTTATATAACGCTGTCTTGCAAGATACGCCTCTTCTTCGTTTGGATAAGGTTCATATTCTATACCCAAAGGAATATTAGCTTTTTTAGCATTCTCAAGAATGTGCCTTAGACGTAAAGATACTTTTTCTTTATTCTCATCTTGCAGTTTTAAAGACAAAACATATTCTTGAAGATACTTCTCAGGTTCCAAATCATTTAAAAGATCCATGATTTTACGGCTTTTAAAGTCTGAAATTAAATATCCTTTCAGCTAGTACTTAAGATAATGTAAATCGAATTTCATGATAATGTTGCTATAGTTTATTTTACTGTGGCACATACATTAAGAATCTTAACTTTAAAGTGCATGCCTTTTTGCATCCGTTGATAAAGAATTAGAATCATCTTATAAGATGTAATAAATCAAAAAAGCGGCTTACCTCAAAAAGACGTAAACCGCTTGCGATTAGATTACAAACTTATTAGATCTGCTCTGGGATCATTCTGATATGACCGCAAGGGCATTCCTGAGCACAAACACCACAACCTTTGCAGTAGTCATAGTTGAACTCATAGCCTTTACCAGCACCTAGTTTTACGACAGCACTATCAGGGCATACACCGTAGCAGTTATCACACTCCATGCAGTTACCACATGACAGACAACGACGTGCCTCAAAGATTGCATTCTCTTCTGTTAAACCAAACTGAACTTCATCGAATGTATTTGAACGACGAGCTACTTCTAATTCCTGACGTACTGTCTTAGGAGCATCAGTGTAGTACCAAGGGTGCATATCCTCAAACTTTGCAATTTCATGCTTCTCAGCCTTCTTGTAAGTCTGACCGTTTAAGTATGCGTTTACGCTACGAGCTGCGTTCTTACCCATACCAATAGCATGAGTTACAGTTCTGTCCTTAGTTGCAACGTCACCTGCAGCAAAGATACCTTCAATTGAAGTCATCTTAGTCTCTTCATCGATGATTACGTTATCTTTATCCATCTTCAGATCTGATAACTTAGTTAAAACTGATTTATCAACATTCTGACCGATAGCTAAAACAACTGCATCAGCTGGTAACTCTTCATACTGACCTGTTGGCTGTGGTTTACCATTCTCATCTAACTCCATCTTCTCAATCTTTAGAGAATCCTTTGAAGCAGATGCAATGGTTGATAACCACTTAACCTGAATGCCTTCAGCAATAGCAGCATCCATTTCTTCAGCATTAGCAGGCATCTTGTCGCGGTTACGACGATAAACGATGATAGGCTCAGCACCAATTCTGCGTAATGAACGAGCAACGTCAACAGCGGTATTACCACCACCGTAAACAGCAACCTTACGAGCAATCTCAATGTCACCGTTGGTCTCAATCTGTCCTAAAACGTTTAATGCGTTTATAACGTGGTTGGTATCACCCTGAGGAATATCTACGTTTGTCGAAATTGAAGCACCTAAACCTAAGATCACAGCATCATATTTGCCGTTCTTCTTCTCAGCTTCGATATCTTCAACCTTGCGACCGCATTCAATGGTTACACCCATGTCAGTGATACGCTTGATTTCAGCGTCTAAAACGTTTCTTGGCAGACGGTATACAGGAATACCATAACGCATCATACCGCCAGGTTCTTTACCCATCTCAACGATGTGAACAGTGTGACCAAATCGACGTAACTGGTAAGCTGCTGATAGACCTGCAGGACCTGCACCTATGATTAGAACTTTTTTTCCAGTCTCACGAGCAGGTCGCTTGAATGATAGATTGTGCTCAATAGCATAATCACCTAAGAAACGCTCAACTGAATTAATACCTACGCTTTCATCTAAGAAGCCACGGTTACATTTGCCTTCACAGGTGTGATAGCAAACACGACCCATACATGCTGGTAGTGGGTTCTCTTCAGTTAAAATTCTCCATGCGTGCTCATAGTCACCTTCTGCTGCATAGAATAACCACTGCTGAATATTCTCACCAGCAGGGCACTGATTGTTGCAAGGTGGTAGCTTAAACACATTAACTGGACGCAATGTACGCCATGAACCAGTGTGGTTTCTTAAAGATGTTGCTGGATCAAGGGTAACAGCAAAAGCTTTTTGTAACATAATTTACTATCTCCTTAAACAGCAGAGTTACGCTCGTAAGCCTGAATAGCTACAGGTGTGCCATTTGGCTTTTCATCACCTAACAGACCGAAGTTCTTAATATTGGTATCGCAAAGAGCCTGCAGTCTTGCAACTACATTAGGATCTGCTTTCTTACCGGTTAAGTGAGCATATCTACGCTGCATCTTCAGATAGTTGATTACAGGCTGCTTCTGACGGATCTTTCTTACAGATGTGATCTTACCGTATTCAGCTTCATAAACAGGGTAGAAACCAGTTTCCATAGCCATACGTGCTACAGTAACTGTTGAATTTGAGGTCAGACCCCAACCTAGTGGGCATGGAACTAAGATCTGGATGAATCTTGCTCCATGGAATTGCATTGCCTTGGTAACCTTGTACTCAAGATCTCGAAGATCAGCAACAGTTGCTGTTGCTACGTAAGGAATACCGTGAGCCATTGCAATTAGAGGTACATCTTTACCTTTACCCCAATCAGCACCTGGCTTATCGCCAACTAACTGAGTGGTTGCAGTGCGAGCTGAAGGAGGTGTTGCAGATGATCTCTGAACACCGGTGTTCATGTATGCTTCGTTGTCATAGCAAAGATATAGAACGTCATCATTACGCTCAAACATTCCAGACAGTGGACCAAAGCCGATATCAGTAGTACCACCGTCACCGCCTTGTGCGATGATACGTGGAACATTGGTGTCGCCGTTCTTCTTAGCACGGATTGCAGCGGCAGCAGCTAAACCAGAACCTACAGCTGCGGTGTTACCAAATAGTGAGTGAACCCATGGTAATCTCCATGCTGATTCAGGATATGGAGTTGAGAAAACTTCCAAACATCCAGTAGCATTAACAACCATAATGTTGCCATTAGTTGCCTTCATAGCAGCATCAATTGCGTATCTTGTACCTAATGCTTCACCACAGCCTTGGCATGCTCTATGACCTGAAATAAGGCCATTAGGACGGTCAGCAGATGATTGAATGGTGCGCATTGCAGGATTTAACAGACGGTTACCTACGGTATTAGAACCTGTCTGATAGAATTTAATCTTTTCTAACATTGTTTACTCCGCCTAATCCTTAACTGAATTCTCTAGAACAGACTGAGCGATTGGCCCATTCTTGAAGGTTACACCTTCAGTCTTGTCTGTGTAGCTGTTCAGAACGTCAGCATTAACATCAAACCAAGTAAACTCTTCTGTGAACTTGTCTGCTAATGCATCCTTGACGATACCTCTAATAGTAGTACCGTAGATTGGACGTCCACCAAGACCTGCAACAACAGTCTTAACATCGCAGTTCTTGCCTTCCATAGCTCTCTTAACTTCTGGGCAAACAATACCACGAGCACCAAATGAGAAAGCTCTCTCTAAGCAGATAACCTTCTTGGTGTCGCCAATTGCCTTTGCCATAGCCTCATATGGGAATGGACGGAATGACTTCAATGAAATAATACCAACATTGATACCTTCAGCCTTCAATCTGTCGATCTCGTCTTTTGCAGTACCAACAGTTGAGCCCATGATCACTAACTTAAGATCTGCGTTTTCGCAGTTGTAGCAATCTAATAGACCACCTGACTTAGAACCAGTTAGGTCGCGGTATTCTTTTGTTACCTTTTCAATAACCTTTAAAGCCTTAGCCATCTTACGCTGCTGTAAGAAACGAACTTCTGTGAAAGCCTCTGGACCTACCATTGCACCGATTGAAATAGGCTCTTTAGGAGTTAAGTACTCACGTGGCTGATATTCAGGTAAGAACTTGTCCACTGTTTCCTGTGATGGAATGTCTAATCTCTCAAAAGCGTGAGTTAGAACGAATCCGTCCATACATACCATAACAGGAAGACCAACTTCTTCTGCGATCTTGAAAGCCATAATATGAGTATCAACAGCATCCTGGTTTGATTCACAGAATAACTGTAACCAGCCTGAATCACGCTGTGACAGTGAATCTGAATGGTCATTCCAGATATTGATAGGACCGCCAATAGCACGTGATGCTACAGTCATAACAATAGGAAGACCTAGACCAGAAGCAGAATAAACACCTTCGGTCATGTATAGAAGACCTTGTGAAGCAGTAGCTGTATAAGTACGAGCACCACCTACTTCAGAACCGATTGCAACAGAGATTGCTGAGAACTCTGATTCCACGTTTAAGAAATCGCAATCTTTTAAGGTACCGTTTTTAACAAACTTACCAACATTTTCTACAATGTGAGTTTGTGGAGAAATAGGGTAGGCACAAACAACACCTGGACGACATAGGGCTACAGCCTTAGCTACACCTAATGATCCTTCGATCTGCTCAAGCATTCTTTGCCTCCTCTTTAATGAAGTTATAAGCTAAAGCTGCAGTCTCAGCATTAGCATCACCAATTTTGCCAGGGTAACGTGCCTGGAAAGCTTTTTGTACAGACTCCAACTTTAAGATGCCTGTTACAGCAGCTAAAGAAGCAAGCATTGGAGCTCCTGGTAGAGGCTTACCAATCTTCTGCATAGCAAAATCAGTTGCAGGAACAGTAAATACATGTCCTTTTGGTAACATCTTTACAATCTCTGGAACAACTTTTTCAGGATCTTCTTTTGAATTGATAACAACGTATCCATTCTTATCAAGACCTGCAAAAACATCAACTGCACCTAACAGGGTCTTATCTTGAATCAATACAACGTTTGGTTCCTGAATAGGCTCATGAGTGCGGATTTCTTTATTATCAATACGAGCATAGGCAACAACAGGTGCACCTGTACGCTCTGAACCGAAGCTTGGGAAAGCTTGTGCATAGTGGCCTTCGTAGAAAGCGGCTAAAGTCAGCATCTCTGCAGCGGTCACAACACCTTGGCCTCCACGGCCATGTAATCTAATCTGAAGCATTAAGGCTCCTCGTTTGCAGTGTGTGTTTAAAAAGGTTTAAAAAACCGTTGTAATAATTTTAGTGGGAATTTTCAAAATGACAAATTTATGAAATATTTTGATCAGAATTTATGAAAATTTGTCTAAAAATGAAAATTTAAACAATCTGACTTAAAAATGTAGGATATATAAGGGATTGTTTTAATACTAAAATGTCAGAAATAGGTAAATCTTAGAGATTTTTGTGTAAATTTATAGTGAAATTTGTTAAAAGTTTTCAAATAAGCATAAATTATATTTTAGAATAAAAAAAATAAAATGACTAATGATAAACATGGTATTTATAAAAGTAAGCATACTCTAACAAGAGCTTAATATTTTCATAAAATTTGATTATCATAAAAAAATTTCTTATTATTAAATGTAGTTTAATAACTTGTTTTGTAAAATGATATAATTTGATTATATCGCTATTGTCATTTTAGTGATCAGTTTTTCTAATTTTCATTATTTAATTTGATTTTTGAAATTCACTGATCTTTTGCTACTAATATCATTAATTTTATAAGTTCTTTTTATGATTGAATCTTCGGTCACTATTACCTCTAAACAAATTAGAGAACAAAATCTGCAACTTGTAAGACGAGCTTTGCATAAAGAGCAAATCTGCACAGCTTCAAAATTAAAAGAGATGACAGGATTATCTGTTGTTACTTTAAATAAGATCTTATATTTACTAATAGCCTCAGGTGAAGTTCTAGAAGGAGGCAAATCATCTATTCCTAATGGTAGACCTGCTACAACTTATAGATTCAATGAGATGAATAAGTTAATACTGATCCTTTCTATATATATAAGATCAGGTAATAAATATGTAGGTTACTCTGTCCATAATCTCTTTGGTGAATGTTTAGAAAGACGTGAAGAGTTAATTGACGAAAAAGATTCTATCCAAACCAATGAATTTAAGATTGGTATGGAACGATATGTAGAAAGATATCCTAAGATCTCTGTTATCGGAGTTTCAATGCCGTCAGATGATGTCGGAGGTCGTGTCGGTAGTGCAATTCGCCATGACAGTCAGTCTAAACGACTGTCTAGCCATTTGGAAAAACACTTTAACATTCCAATCTTTTTTGAAACTGATATCAATGCTGCAACCTTAGGTTGCTATAAAAGATGTAAAAACCAGGAGTATGTAAGTGGCATTATCTTAGTGCCTGGTAAAATTCCGGGGTGTGGCTTTTGTTATAACGGTTCTGTTTTAAGAGGAAAAGACGGCATGGCAGGTGAGATCCGATATTTTCCTATGTATAACGATGTAGGTGTTTTGCCTTCAGAATCGTTGCAGGCAGACGATCTGGCTATAAGAACAATTAGAGCGGTGATGTGCGTTTTAAATCCTGGATATGTTGCTATCTATTCAGAAACTTTAAAACCAGGACTTATAGAACGTTTAAAAAAGCAAATTTCAACTGCAGCAGAAGAAGCATTGCTCCCTAAAATAGAAATTACTGACAATTTAAGAGAAGACACTGTATCGGGGATGGTAAGTTTGTGTCTGAAAAAAATTGAGCAGAATGGTTAAACAAAATTTAAAAAATCTCAGTATTAAAATTTAAGGTGACGCTGATAGTAAGGAGCAAAACCGCTTCAACGCACTTGATTAAGGATATCTCTTGTGAAATTAAAGTTGTCATTTTTATTGAAAGATTAAAATTGGCAGTATTTATACTTTTACTTTAAGTTTAGATAACTTATTCTGTTTTAAGAGATTTTTTTTAAGAAAAAAAGTTACTTTCTTTTATCGATTTAATCTAAATAGTAAAATTTATGGTAGTATTATTTTATCACTTTGAGAGGTTACGTCGTTTTATATATTTTTGATATCAAAATGAGGAAATCAAGGTTGAATTATATATTGAACTAAAGTAATCAATCCTTAGGTATATAACAACAATTACAAAAAGTAGAAATTTAAAGCTTAGCTTTAGTTTTTATTAAACAATTTCACAATTCCTAAATTGACATATTTAGTATGTAATATCAGTCTCTCAGATTTATCAAAGTAAGGTAAGTATCATGGCTAAAAACAAAAATCCAGAGAAGGATACAACAAAGAAATCTGATTTATCTGCAAATGCATCCAACAAATGGAGCAGAAAGCGTCGCATTGAATTTATTGATTTCAGATTAAGTATCGACGGAAAGATCAATAGAGCAGACTTGGTTGATTTTTTTGGTATATCCATTCCACAAGCTTCTTTAGATCTATCTTACTATAGAGATTTGGTAACTAACTGTAACCCACCAAGAGAGAATCTTCATTACGACATGCATCAAAAGGTGTATTTAAGAACAGAGGATTTCAAACCTGTTTATCCAGACCAGTGCGGTAGTTCAAATTTCTTCAATGATTTAATTCAGTATGCAAAGAATGAATTACCTCAAAGCAAGAACTATTTCGGTTTTACTCCTGATGTTGGCTTAGCTTGTTTACAGCCACCTAAGAGAATTATCGATGAATCTGTTCTATCAAACTTATTAGATGCCATTCGCGGTCATTTGGCTCTGCATATCGTTTATAAGTCATTATCATCAGATAGTAATGAGGATTTCTTAATTGCACCTCATTCATTTGCTTTTGATGGTTTTAGATGGCATATCCGTGCTTACTGCTATGACAGACACGAGTTTAGAGATTACGTTCTTTCAAGAATAAGAAGTGCAGATCATCCAAAGACCCAAGCTCCTAATGACAGATTCTCTGATCCTATTGGTAACGGCTTTAGAGAAGTAGGTACCGGCAATAAGGATGATTTTGATTGGAATGAAATGGTTACCTTAGAACTTCAGGCAAATCCTGAGTTACCAGAGAACGCAAGACGAGCAATTGAACTTGATTATGGCCTACCAAAAGACGGTGTTTTAAAACATCAGGTTAAAAAAGCACTACTCTTTTATGCTGTAAGAGCTTTACATTTAACTCAAGCTTACAGAAAACTTCCTCCTGAAGAGAGACAGTTAGCCTTAGTAAATCAACAAGAGATTGATGATATCCTTGCATCAATGGATAAATAGTAGAACAAGGCCTCCTAAATGGAGGCTTTTATGTTTCATATCATCCATGATTATTTTCACTTTGTACTATTTTTTTAGTTTAGTAAAATATATTAATCACCTTTAACTATGCCTAAGAATTCAAATAGTCGCTTACAATATGCACTCTATGTATTTACCTTAGGAATGCTCTGTGCCTTTGCACCAATGTGTTCTGATATGTATCTACCTTCTTTACCTGAGATTGTAACTTATTTTGATTCAAATCCTGCTCAAGTGCAATTCTCACTTACAGCATCTTTTTTAGGCTTAGCTCTAGGTCAAATTGTAATTGGGCCTGTCTCTGATGCTTATGGCAGAATTAAACCTTTATTAGTATGTTTGGTAATATTTACCTTATCATCACTAGCTTGTGCGCTCTCTCCTAATATATGCTCTTTTGTGTTCTTTAGATTGTTGCAGGGACTGTCAGCTGCCGGTGGCATTGTTCTTACTCGTTCAATTGCTTGTGACAAATTTAAGGGTAATGAACTTACCTCATTCATGTCATTTTTAATGGCAATCAATTCCTTAGGTCCAATCTTAGGTCCTATTATAGGCTCTTTGGTGGTTACCTATTTTACATGGCCAGTGATCTTTTTTATCCTAGTAGGATGGGGGCTTATCTTAATTTACTTAACCAAGTTCCATGTCCCTGAGTCATTACCTGTAGATAAAAGAGAAAAGAATGCTTTAGTTTCAATCTTAAGGATGAAGACTGATCTTTTAAACCTGAAATTTATGTTAACAGTTTTCTCTTTATCCTTTGTAATGGGCGGTTTCTTTTCATATTTAGCAGCTTCCCCGTTTGTTTTTCAAAAGGTATATGGCTTTACTCCCATTGAGTACTCTTTTACCTTTGCATTTATTGCAATATGCATCTCTATTATTGCATCTTCAGCTGGTCGTCTATCTCGCAGATTATCTGAGTTAAAAGTTGTAATCATTGCTTATGTATTACTTTTAATATCCGGTATTGGTGTTTTAATAATTTCACTTGTACAACCTGAGAGCTTTGTGCCGATTTTAGGATGTCTTGCTATCTACTGTGCCATGATGGGGTTATCTCAATCAGCAGGTTTTGGTGTGGTAATTAGTTTTAAAAAGGGCGGAGCTGGCTCTGCTTCTGGTATCTTTGGTGTGATGTACTTTTTAATCGGTTCTTTAGTTTCTCCTTTTGTGGGAGTAATGGGGGAACTATCCATGATACCATTTGGAATAAACCTATCTGTATGTGCTATTTTAGCAATCGTTTTTTTATACTTTGCTGTTAGGATTAAAGATGAAAACAATTCTGAAGCTTAATAATTTAAAAAATACTCTTTTGGCAATATTTATATCTGTTGGCCTTGTGGCTACAAGCAATGCTGCAACTTTTGATAGTGAGCAAATGGCTAAGATAGAAAGCATTATCGATGAGTATGTTTCTAATCATCCTGAAGTTATACTAAGAGCTATGAAAAAGCTAGAAATGGATGAAAAGAAAAATCTAGAAGAGAATATGCTTAACATTGCTTCAAAAGTAAGGAAGTCAGATAGCATCCCACATCTTGGTAAAAGGAATGCTAAGCACTATATCATCGAATTTTATGATTATAACTGCGGATATTGCAAAGTCTTAGAACCAATGTTTGAAAGAGCTTTAAAAGACTATGACGTGCAGATCTCATTTGTTAACATTCCTGTAATTAAAGAGAATTCAAAGCAATTAGCTCTTTTAGGACAGGCTGTTTTCAATCTTGATAAGAAAAAGTACTTTAAACTGCACGAAAAGTTTATGACGCCAGGATCAATAAGTTCTGATGAAGAGTCTATTAGAAAATACCTAGATGAGATTGGCATCGATTTTGATGACTTTAAAAATGAGCTAAGCTCAGGTCGAGCACAAAAGCAGATCTCTTCAAATATTGAAGACAGTATTGAACTTAAGATTGCTGGTACTCCTTATCTAATTATTGATGGCAAAGAAGTAAGAGGAGCTCTAACAAGTTATCAAGCTTTGCAGGAACTTCTAAAATAAGATGTCTTTTGGGTTAGTCTTAGTAATTGCAATTCCAATATTATTTGTTATTGGCACTACATATAATGCCATCAAGGAACAAAAGAAGTTAGAGGATGGAATATTAAAAAATGTTCTAAAAAAACGTGAAGAGATGAAGAAAATTAATCTTAAAAAGCAACAAAAACAAAAGAATAGTCTTAATTCTGAAGAACATTTTATAAATAAAGAGTAATAATTCGCATTACAATATTTGTAACCATTTACGTAAGCTGATACTTACAATTACATTAAATATATATAAAGGACATTAAAATATATAACTAGGAGAACCTCATGAAATTGAAAGATACATTGGTTTTATCTATTTTACCAGTTCTATTTTCTTTTCAAGCTCAGGCTTTTACAGTAGGTGTTGTAATGCCAACTCAAATTGAGCCTAGATGGTATAGAGAAGGTTTTGGTGTTGAACAACAGTTAAAAAACAACGGTTTTAATGTTGAGCTCTTCTTTAGTGGCGATATTGATGTTTCTCTGCAGCAAAGACAAATTAAAAGATTATCAGATGACAGCAATATAGATGCTTTAGTAATTGGTTCTATTGACGGTAATGCCTTAAAAGAAGCTTTAAGCGTTGCTAAAAGTAAAAAATTACCGGTTATAAGTTATGACCGTTTGATTACTGGTACTGACGCTGTTACTTATTATGCAACATTTGATAATGGTAAAGTAGGTCAGATTCAAGGTCAGTTTTTAATTGATAAATTGCATCCTACAGTAGATGATCCTAAAAATATTGAAATCTTTTATGGATCTTTAGATGATAACAATGCCAAGTTCTTCTATGGTGAAGCCATGAAGATCTTACAGCCTTATATTGATAAAGGTGCACTAGTTGTAAAATCAGGTCAAATTAAGCCTGAGGATACTAGCATCCCATCATGGAGAACTGATCTTGCAAGTAAGAGAATGGATGCTTTAATAGAACAGGTTGGATATGCACCGGATTCAGGAGAAAAGTTAGATGGTATCCTGTCTCCTGCCGATTGCATTAGTTCTGGCATTATCTTTACTTTAAAGAAAAAAGGTTACACAGTAGACAACATCCCTGTAATTACAGGTCAAGATTCAACACCTGACGCTTTAAAGAATATTCAAGAAGGATACCAGGCTATGACCATTTTAAAAGATGGTAAACAGTTACAAAATGCTGTCTTGGAGATGGTAAAAGCTATCAGTCAGGGTAAAGAAGCAACCATAAATGATACCTCAACTTATAATAATGGGGTTATGGATATGAAGAGTTTCTTATGTAAGCCAGAGCTTATTGATAGATCAAATCTAAGTAAGCTTCTCTAGTCAATTTTTTTTCTTATCTATAAAAGCGCCTTACTTCAACGTGAGGCGTTCAAAGACGAACATTCTGTTAGTAATAATCCTTAATAAAATTGTAAATCTATTTACGGACTTGCGAATTATAAAAGGGTAATTTGCGAATTTTGTGACGCATTTCTCTTTAATAAAATATACAAATATCCTTTATTTTATCTAATTTTGTGATCTTAATGACATATTTGGATTATTTTATCGTAAACGTTTACGTTTTCTTTGCAAAAATCTAAAAACTGCATTATAAATATATACAGATAAAAACTTAGAGTGGTTGTAAAAAATAAACTCTAAGTAGTAACAATAATCAAGTTTTACCTTTAAGGAGAACAACATGCTACCTAATATTCCTACAGTTAATCTAGGCGTTATCGCTGTATCAAGAGACTGTTTTATCAGATCACTATCAGAGCGTCGTCGCGCTGCTGTAGTAAAAGCTTGTGCAACAGCAGGCATCAATGTCAACGAAATCAAAGTAACCGTTGAAAATGAGAATGATGCAGTTAAAGCTGTAGAAGAAGCAAAACAGGCAGGTTGCAATGCTTTAGTTGTTTTCTTAGGTAACTTCGGTCCTGAGACTCCTGAAACTTTAATCAAGAAGTTCTTTGACGGTCCTTGCATGTTTGTAGCAGCTGCTGAAGAAACAGGTAAAGACTTAGTTGATGGTCGTGGTGATGCATACTGTGGTATGTTAAATTGCTCATACAACTTAGGCTTACGTAAGTTAAAGGGCTTCATCCCAGAGTACCCAGTAGGCACAGCCGAAGACATCGCTCAAATGGTAAAGGATTTCGTACCAGTTGCTCGTACCTTAATCGGTTTATCATCATTAAAGATCATTACCTTCGGACCACGTCCTCAGGACTTCTTTGCTTGTAACGCTCCAATCAAGGGCTTATATGACATTGGTGTTGAGATTGAGGAAAACTCAGAGTTAGATTTATTAGTTGCTTACCGCAAGCACGCAGGTGATCCTCGCATTAAGGATATTGCTGCTGATATGGCTAAAGAGCTTGGTGCTGGTAACACATATCCTGATATGTTAGAGCGTATGGCTCAGTTCGAACTTACCTTAACAGATTGGGCAGAACAGCATAAAGGCGCTCGTAAGTATGTAGTATTTGCAGATAAGTGCTGGCCAGCATTCCCAGAGGAGTTCGGTTTCGAGCCTTGCTATGTAAACTCACGTTTAGCTTCACGTGGTATGCCTGTTGCATGTGAGGTTGATATCTTCGGTGCTTTATCTGAGTACATCGGTGCATGCGTAACTTATGATGCTGTAACCTTACTTGATATCAATAACTCAGTACCAGCAGACTTATTTGCTGAAGATATCAAACCTAAGTTCCCACAGTACAAGTTAACAGATACCTTCATGGGCTTCCATTGCGGTAATACTCCATTATGCAAGCTAACTGATACTACAAGCTGCAACATGAAGTTAGGTAAGATTAATTACCAGATTATTCAACACCGTCTGTTAGAGCCAGCAGGTTCACAGCCTGACTTTACTCGTGGTACCTTAGAGGGTGATTTAACTGCTGGTCCTATTACATTCTTCAGATTACAGACAACTCCTGATACCAAGTTACAGGCTTATGTAGCTGAAGGTGAGGTTCTACCTGTTGGTACTCGCTCATTCGGTGGTATTGGTATCTTTGCAATCCCTGAGATGGGGCGTTTCTATCGTCATGTTCTGATTGAGAAGCGTTATCCTCATCATGGCGCCGTTGCATTCAGCCATGTTGGTAAGGCTCTATTTAATGTATTTAGCATGCTAGGCATTGAGACAATCAATTACAACCAGCCAGCAGGCGTTCTGTATCCTACAGAAAATCCATTTGCTTAATAATCTTTGTTAACATTATTGCCAGAGCGAAAGCTCTGGCTTTTTTATTTTAGGGCAGTTGTTTTATTTGAATTTTCAGAAAATAAAATTGAAGACAATAAATATAATTTTTATATGACAAATATAGCAATTCACTATATAATTGAATTAGTGATGTTTTAGGTAAGTCAATATGAAAGCAATTTGTCAAACAGGCTCATTTGAAGCTTTTAGCATGTATAATGCGATTTATGTAGATAAAACTGAGCTTATCTATAGTTTGGTCTCTCTTCCAAACCGTATTTTCATCTCACGTCCACGTCGTTTTGGTAAATCTCTTACCTTAGATACCATAGCAACTTTATTTGAAACAGGTGTAGAGCCTTACTTTAAAGGTACTTGGATTTACGATAAATGGACAGAACCTACCTATCCTGTATTAAGACTGAATTTTTTAAATTTTGATAAAAATTCATTAGAGAAATTTAATAATAAACTTAATTCTAAAATAACCGAATTTGCAGAACTTAATCATGTAACCTCCTATAAAGAGAAGGAAGAAGCTGAAGACTCCATAGACCATCTTTTGGAGCAGTTAAGATTAGAGAATCGTCAAATCGTGATTTTAATTGATGAGTATGACTGTCAGATGACAGCAAACATCAATAATGAAACTCTATATAAGCAATTCCAGGAAAAAATCAAAAGCTTTTATGCCAACATCAAAGATAAGTTTGCAATTAAGTTCTTAGGAATAACAGGTGTCACCAGATTAAAAGATGTAGCGATATTTTCTGTTGGCTCTGATATCAACGATATCACTAATGACAGTGCCTATTCTCAGATGATAGGTTTTACTCGTGATGAGATAAAAAAGTACTACATCGATTATTTAAAGTTAGCCGCTTCCTGTGAGAATAACTGTAGCGTTGACAAAGTAACTGACACTCAGATTGAGTCTATGTTAGATATGATGGCTCAAAACTATGATGGTTACTGTTTTGATGAATTCTATAAAAAGAAAGTATTCAGTACTTGGTCTGTAAATAAATTTTTCCAAAGTGTGGTATCTAATAAATTTGTATACTTTGGAGAGTACTGGTACGACAACGGTGGCTTACCATCTATTCTTGTTAACTATTTAAAAACTCATGAACCGAATATCTTTGATTACTTAGATAAAAATAAGAGTTTAAAAGTTACTGATGAGGATTTTAAAAATCCAACCTCCTTAACCACTATCAATCAGAATGTACTGATGTGTCAGACCGGCTATTTAACTCTGCGCTCTTCACTTACAGAATCATCAGATGTGTTCTTGGGTATTCCCAATGGTGAACTTTATAAGGCGTTAAACAAGCTTTTAGCTACAAAATTCTTCAAAGGTAATATCAGTGTTTCAAATACAAATGGTGAGAATATCCTAAATGTAGGAACAGTTGAAGACGTTATTAGTTTACTTAATACTATGGTCAACACAGTAACCTATGATGCCTATCCATTAAATTCAGAATCATCAGTACAGAATTATGTTAAAGCCTATCTGCTAGGGGCTAAACAAAACGTATTCTCAGAAATTCATCAGGCTAAAGGTAGAGCTGATTTAATGATTGAGACCAATAAACGCAGAATCGTCATTGAATTTAAGTATGCAAAAGATGAGACAGAAGCTAAGGCAAAGCTTAGTGAAGCTATAGAGCAGATTAAAACACGAGACTATGGAAATATTGTGCCTAGAAAGGATGAGCTGTTAAGAATAGCTGCTGTCTTCAATGCAGATCCTAAAGTAAGAGCATTTACCCAATATAAATTTGTTCAGTAATTCTCACTACCCTCTCTTTATATGAAAGATCTGAATTTTCTCAGATCTTTTCTTTTCCATACCAAAAATTTATTGCTTTATTTTGACGCATTATTTTTGTGATTTTACGTTCTAATTATGTGCATGCACCAAAATTACGCATTATTCTTGGGCAAATAGCTTTTCCTTGTTGATACTCAAAATTTGAAATCGTATCTTGTAACAAAGTCAATGATGGCTTGAGTTCAAGGAGAATTTTTTATGAGAGTTACAAAAAGTGCATTATTAGCATCTGCACTAGCCTTTGCTCCTAGTGTTTTTGCTGATGAAACTGCAGCTTTAGATAGAGCTGACAACGGCTTTATCTTAATGTCTGCAATGTTAGTACTGTTAATGTCTATTCCGGGTATCGGTCTATTCTATGGTGGTTTAACCCGTTCTAAGAACGTTCTATCTACCATGGAGCAGTGCTTAGCCGTTTTCTGTATGGCCATTATCTTATGGGTTATTATAGGTTACAGCTTTGCTTTCGGTCCTGTTGAAGGTGTCTTAGGCGACTTCTTCGGTGGCTTTGGTACCATGTTCTTAGCTGGTATTGATTTTAATTCATTATCAGGAACATTAGCTGAGTATACATGGGTTATCTTCCAAGGTGCTTTCTGCGCAATCTCAGCTTGCTTGATTGTTGGTGCAACAGTTGAACGTGTTAAATTCTCTGCAATCTTAATTGCAGTTGGTATTTGGATCGTTCTATCTTATGCACCTTTAGCTCATCAAGTATGGGGTGGCGGTTTCATCGATTCTGTATTCAAGTCATATGACTTTGCTGGTGGCACTGTTGTTCATGTTAACGCTGCTGTATGCGGTTTAACAGGTGCATTCATCTTAGGTCGCCGTCATGACTTAGGCAGAGTTGCAATGGCTCCACATAACTTAGGTATTACCTACATTGGTGCTTGCTTACTGTGGATCGGTTGGTTAGGTTTTAACGCAGGTTCTGAGTTAGTAGCTGATGGTATTTCATCTCTAGCATTTATCAACACTGTTCTTTGTCCAGCAACTGCTGCAATGGCATGGATGGTAGCAGAGTGGATCATCTTCAAGAAACCATCAACATTAGGTACAGCATCAGGTGTTCTAGCAGGTCTAGTTGCAATTACTCCAGCATGCGCCTTCGTAGGCCCTATGGGTGCAATTGTGATTGGTATTGCTTCTGGTTTGGCTTGCTTATGGGGCGTTCATGGCTTCAAGAAGTTCACTAAGGTTGATGATTCATTAGATGTATTTGGTGTTCATGGTATTGGTGCTATCGTAGGTGGTATCTTAACAGGCGTATTCTGTGCTCCATCTTTAGGTGGTACAGGCTTCAAAGATGGTTGGGATTCAATTGCAGGTCAGGTTTATGGTCAAACCATGTCACTAGTTGTAGCAATCGTATGGTCACTTGTAGTATCAGTAATTGCTTTCAAGATTGCAGGTCTACTAGTTGGTCTAAGAGTTACCGCTGATGAGGAAGCCGAGGGGCTTGATTTGGCATCACACGGCGAGCGTGGTTACAACTTATAATCAAAGGATAAATTACTATGAAACGTATTGTTGCAATTATCAAACCATTTAAATTAGATGATGTCCGTGAAGCTTTAGCTACCATTGGTATTTCAGGTATGACAGTATCAGATGTAAAAGGCTTCGGCAGACAGAAAGGTCACACTGAGTTATATCGCGGTGCTGAGTATGTAGTTGATTTTCTACCTAAGTGCAAACTTGAAGTAGTTGTTGCAGACGATGAGGCTGATAAGTGTATTCAGGCAATCATCAATGCAGCTCATACTGGCAAGATTGGTGATGGTAAGATCTTCGTATCAGATGTTGAGAGAGTAATCAGAATTCGTACATCTGAGGAAAATGAAGAAGCTATTTAAGTAGCTCTCAAAAAAGTAAATCACCATGGTTGGTAACACGATCATGGTGATTTTTTTTACAATATTTTGTATGAAATATCTACTTTACGTTTTCAGCCTCTTTAAAAGCTCTTACATTAGGATCTGCGTTAAATACAGCTGCGATTCTAATAAGTTCTTTTTTTACAGGAAGGATATTGCCATAATCTCTTGATTTAATCTGTTCTACGGCTTCTTTTAGCTTGATCTTGGCTTCTTTATCATTTTGAGCAAACTTTAATTCAAACACTATTCTTCTATTGTCAGTTTCTAAAATTAAATCGGCTCGACCTTTTGCTTCATGGACTTCACTTTTGGCTTCCATACCTGCACCTGCTAAATACAGTCTTATAGAATTCTGCACCGCAGCTTCCGATACTATTGGATAGTTGTCATATGGAACTGAATGCATGATAGAGTTTAAAAGAGTAATGATATCTTCAAATGAACCAATTTCAAAAAGATTTTCTCCCTTTTCATTGTCAACATTGATGTCATTGTTAAAGACCATTAGAGCTAATAAATGAGTAATAGCTTTATGAATCTCACCATTTGGTATTCCCAAATAGATTCGTGATTTTAGAACCTTTACCTCAGAACGTAAGGTTAGGTATCCTGTCTGACACATCAATACGTTCTGATTAATAGATGTTAATGAAGTGGGATTGATAAAATCATTAGTTGGAACGTTGATAAGATTGTCCTTATCAAGGTAATCAAACGCATTTAGCTTATGAGTTAGTAGGTAGTTAGCTAATATAGATGGTAAACCGCCATTGTCATACCAATACTCACCAAAGTACACAAAGTGATTATCTACAATGCTCTGAAAGAAATTATTTACAGACCATGTACAGAAGACCTTTTTTTTATAGAATTCATCGAAACAGTAGCCGTCGTAGTTTTGAGCTAACTTATCTAGCATTGCTTCAATTTGAGTATCAGTGACAGTCTCTACATCACAGTGGCTCTCATAGGCTACGGTTAATTTTAGATAATCTATGTAGTGCTTCTTAATCTCATCACGTGTAAAGCCAATCATCTGAGAATAGGCATTGTAATTGGTTATGTCCTTGATGTTAGATCCTACAGAAAAAATTGAAACATCCTTTAATCTGGTGACGCCTGTAATGCCTAAGAACCTTATAGAATCTTGATCTTTGATATTTGCATAAAAGCTTTTGATCTTTTCTTGAAATTCTTTATAAAGAGTTTCATTGTTGATGTTAGCAGACATCTGACAATCGTATTCATCAATCAAGATTACGATTTGACGATCTTCTAAAGATAATAGCTCTAAAAGATAATCTATAGAGTCCTCAGGTTCTGACTTTTCAATGTAATTTTTGACGTCAATGCGTTTAGCAAATTCAGTGATTTTGGAATCAAGTTTATTTTTGAATACTTCTACTGATTTCTTATCAAATTTCAAAAACTTAATCTTAAAACTGGGTAGGTAGGCTCAGTCCATTTGTCATAAATATAAGTTCCCTTAAAATAAGGCTCTACACCGGTTTCAAATAGTGTAGCGATAGTATCTAAGGTTAGGGACTTCCCAAATCGCGAGAGATAAAAACTCTTTCTAGTTTTACTAATTCACAGATAAATTTAGTTTTATCTACATAAATGTAATTATTTCGATAAAAATTTTTAAATGAACCTGTAGAACTGATATCTTTCATAACCTATTAACCGCAGATGTTATACCTTTGATTGTAAAGCATAATTGACTTCAATCATATATTCTGATTTTAAATTATCTTTTGAAGAGCTTTTTGTAATGTCGACTACATATAACTTTGAGCCAAAAGCTTTGGAAACTTCTTGTGCTTAAATAGATGTCTTACCCTTGTTGAATAAATAAGACATGCACTAATAAGAGCAAAGATAAAGCCTATCCAAATTCCATAAGCTTCTAGCTTATCTGTAAACAAGCCCCAAGCTAAGGCAAATCCAACAGGAATACCAACTACCCAATAGGAAACTATTGTTCCTATAAAGATCACCTTAGAGTCTTTAAATCCTTGAAGAACACCTAAAAAGAAGCACTGTAAAGAATCAGGCAGCATATAGATGCAATTTAGGATCATAAGATTTGATGCCATTGCCAGAACTAAAGGATCATTTGTATATAGTGAAGATATATTTTTTCTAAATATAAACACTAAAGTTGCATAGATAATAAATAAAGACAGGTTCAGTGTAAGAGCTGTCTTAATTGAGATATAGGCTTTAGCCCAGTTCTTTGTGCCCATACAAAAAGCAGATCTTATGGTAATAGTCATACCTAAACACATAGGTATCATAAAGATAAGTCCTGATACATTCAGAGTAATTGAGTGAGCTGCTACCACTGTAGGACCAAATGGACTTAAGATCACTGCTGCCACAGAGAAGCAGGCTACCTCAAAAGTTCTTGAGATCCCTATTGGTAATGATAACTTGGAAAACTGCTTTAGTAATTTGTAATCAAAACGTGATGATAAATGCTCTTTTGGCTTAAAGCTCTTAAAGAACTTACCTTTTTTGATATACACATACAGTAAGATTGCACATATGATATTGATAAAACAGCTAGTAGCGCCACAGCCGACACCACCCATTTGAGGCATGCCAAATTTGCCAAAGATAAAAATGTAGTTTAGAGGAATATCTAAAACTAACATTAAGATACCAAAGTACATGGTTGGCTTGGTGTAGCCTAAACCTTCAGCATAAGATCTTAAAACGTTGTAGATTACAGTAGCTGGTAATGATAATGATACAAAGTAAAGATAACCAGTAGCTACCTCAATCATCTTCTCATCTGATGGTACGTATGCAAAGATAAGGTGAGATAAAGCCAATAGAACCGCTACTAGCATGCCTACTACTGTGCAGAATAAGAATGCATTAAACAGGCTCTTTTCCATCAGGCTAAAATTTTTGCTAGGCAGAATGTGAGATACAGTAGGAGTTACTGCGTATGCCATTCCAGCTAAGAACAGGTATGCAGGCCAGTAAAAAGAGCAACCAATAGCAACACCTGAGATCTCAGTAGTACCAGCAAGACCTGCCATCACAGTATCAACAGTACCCATGCCAGTAGCACACAACTGACCTAATAAAAATGGAATAAAAAGTCTTAATTGACTGCGTAATTCCTTTTTGTAAGCTACTGACTGTAAAAATTTTAGAATAGACATTTATCTTACCAAAGACAACAAAGCCGGTCTTAAGACCGGCTCTATAAACTTAATTATAAGTTAATGAATACGGTCACCGTTTTGTGCGCCTGAATCTACGCTAAGTAAGAATACCTCAGTAGCACCAGGACCTGCTGCTGTAACCATACCTTCAGATAAACCAAACTTCATCTGACGAGGCTTTAAGTTGGCAACTAAAACTACCTTTCTGCCAATTAATGACTTAGCATCAGGGTAAGCCTGCTTTAGACCAGCAAATACCTGTCTTGTTTCAAAGCCGATATCTACTTTTAGCTTTAGAAGCTTTCTTGCTTCTTTAACTTCTTCAGCTTCAACAATGGTACCTACACGAAGGTCGATCTTAGCAAAATCGTCAATAGTGATTTCAGGAGCTAAAGGTTCTATTCTATCGTCAGCTTTCTTCTCATCAGTCTTTTTAGTCTGTGCCTGAGCCTGCTTTAAATCCTCTTTTGAAGTCTCAATCATTGCATCAATCTGAGTCTTCTCAATACGATTGAATAAAGGCTTAAACTTGTTGATCTGATGAGCTACTAAAGGATTATCAAGAGTAAAGAAATCAAGTTTAGTATTTAAGAACTCTTCAGCATGGGCAGCAACTTCTGGTAGAACAGGCTGTAAGTAGGTAATTAAAGCTCTAAAGAGGTTGATACCATCTGAGCATACTTTCTGTAACTTGTCTTCCTGACCTTCCTGCTTTGCAATAACCCATGGAGCCTCAGCATCGATGTAGCGGTTAGCTTCATCAGCTAAAGCCATGATGGTTCTGATAGCTTCAGCATAGTTGCGACTCTCATAACCTTTGATTACATCTTCACGGATTGATGCTGCTTTCTTTAAGATCTCAGCATTATATGGAGCTGAAGATAACTTACCGTCAAAACGCTTAGCAATAAAGCCTGCGGTACGTGATGCAAGATTTACAACCTTACCTACGATATCTGAGTTTACCTTGGCCATAAAATCATCTAATGAAAGATCAATATCAACTGCAGATGAGTTCATCTTTGAAGCAAAGTAGTAACGTAATGTTTCAGGTTTTAAGAATTTCAAGAAGGTCTTAGCTTTAATAAAGGTTCCCTTTGACTTAGACATCTTAGCGCCATTTACAGTTACATATCCATGAACGTAGATATGTGAAGGTAGACGCATTTGAGCTGCTTTTAAAGTAGCAGGCCAGAACAGAGAGTGGAAGTAAAGAATATCTTTACCGATGAAGTGATCCATCTCAATTTCTGAACCTTCTTTTACGAAATCATCGTAATTGTCACCAGTCTTTTCACAAAGATTCTTCAATGAAGCTAGATAGCCCATAGGAGCATCCATCCAAACATAGAAGTATTTATCCTCAGTACCAGGGATCTTAAATCCAAAGTAAGGAGAATCACGAGAAATATCCCATGGCTTTAAGCCCTGTGTGAACCACTCTTCGAGCTTATTGGCCATCTCGGTCTGAATTACACCTGAATTCTTAATGTAATCATGTAAAAAGTCTTTTGCCTTTGGAAGATCAAAGAAATAGTGTAAAGACTCTTTTAATACAGGCTTTGCTCCTGATACTACTGAGTAAGCATCTTTTAATTCTGTAGGAGAGTAAGTAGCACCACAAACTTCGCAGTTATCACCATACTGATCTTTAGCGCCACACTTAGGACAGGTGCCTTTTACAAATCTGTCTGGCAAGAACATATTCTTTTCAAGATCGTAAAGCTGAGAGATGGTTTCGGTCTTAATATAACCATTCTCTTTAGCCTTTTCATACATATATGAAGAGATCTCATGATTCTCTTTTGAATGTGTTCTGTAGTAGTTATCGTAATTAACTAAGAATCCTTTTAGATCCTCAGCATGGTCCTTTGAGGTGATTTCAATCATCTGCTCAGGGGTAATACCCATCTGACCTGCTTTAATCATTACAGGTGTACCGTGGCAATCATCACCACAAACATAGAATACTTTGTTACCAATTGCTCTGTTAAAGCGAACAAAAATATCTGATTGGATGTGCTCTAACATATGACCTAAATGAATAGGACCATTTGCATATGGTAGTGCGTTAGTAACTAACAGGGTCTTGTTCTTTGTCATTTTACCCTCTGAAATTAAAACTATGAATTGAATATATGCAGTAACTTTGTGTGCAACTTTGAAATAAATAATTGATATTTAAATATATATGTGACAAAAATCGACTGCTAAGGCCTATTAAGGGATCTTTAGATTTAGTCTTAAATCTATTTGCCAATTATCGCGTTCTAATTTAAATTCTTTAAAGAAAGATTTAATTAGAGACTTACTAAAAAATCAATGCGCAATATTTTACTATATTTAGAGCTTTATTGCGCAAAACTTAAGGTCGTAAAACTAAAAATAGTATTGCTCTATCTTTAGTTTTAAAAGAGATTGCTATTTAAAGTCAAAATTAAATTATTTACGGTGTTTCTTAATGCTTATCTGTGTTAAAAGCACAGCAATAAACATTAAAACTGCGCCTGTAACTTCTCTTTGAGTCATAACCTCTTTTAAGAACAGTACACCAAAGACTGCACCCATTACTGATTCTAATGACATGATTAAAGACGCAATAGAAGGATTGATACCTCTTTGTCCTACAACCTGAAGAGTGTAGGCAACACCATTTGACATGATACCTACATAAAGAAGAGCAGGCAGAGCTAAATACAGGTTATCAAGACTAGGTACACCTGTAATTAGCATCATGATTAGTCCCATGAAAGAAGCTGCAAAGAACTGACCACAGGATAACATCACACCATCGACATAATTTACAAAGTATGAAATTATCAGAATATGGAAAGCAAAACCAACAGCGCAAAGAATAACTAAGGTATCGCCTAATTGCAAACTGAAGCTTCCATGCATACAAAGTAAGTACAGACCAACACATGAAACAATTACCGATAAGGCAATTTTTACAGTTAATTTGTGTCCAGCGAAGATACCAATAATAGGAACAAATACCATATACAAAGAGGTAATGAAACTTGCCTTATTTACATCTGTATAGACAAGTCCAAACTGCTGGAATGATTCTGATAAAATTAAGAAGAAACCACAACAGATTGAACCTAATAGAAGCATCTTAGGTGAGTTCTTTTTAGTTTCTTTACCTAACTTTAAGTTAATCTTATTTAAAGAGTAAATTACCGGTATTAAAAATAAACCACCAATTAAGGTTCTATAAAAGGTAAAAGCAAAAGGAGATATGTGGCTGATACCAAGCTTCTGTCCTACAAAACCTGAGCCCCAAATAGTAGCTGTTATAAAAAGTAATAGATACTGTCTTAATTCAAACATTTTGTTATAAGCCTTATCCCTTAAGTGCATCGATTATATATCATCAGATGGACGAACCGTAGTAAGTTGGTATTTGCACAATATAAGATCTTTGAGAGTTTGCCATTGCACTTTTCAAAGTAGTCGTCTGCTCTTAATAAAGATGTTCTACGGCAAACTAATCGAACCGATCAACAACACATAATTTTTTTGTTCAATTGAAGCCAAACAAGTTAATATAAACTTGTAAATTAACGTTACAGATTAACTACAGTATATGATTGCTAATAATTTTTGTGATAACGATCAGCATCATTTTGTGGGCGCATAATGAATCATAGTTTCAACCATAAATTCACATATAACTCACGAATATTGTTCTTATTACACTCTGTATTCTTCATTATTAGATGCTTTATGTTTGTCTATTCTCATGATACGCGACTAAATACCTGAGTTAATTGATAACAGAATTCTCTATTTGTTAGCTATAACTATCTTTTTTCAGTCGTTATGTAGTAATATATGCATTATCGTCGGCTAAAAATGTCGTGATGCAATAAATATACATAATAAAAACATGGTTGGGAATAATCCAAATAGTTTGACAGTCGCCTCTCCAATCAGTAGGCTAAGTAATATTCCTACTGACAAGGCTCCAAAGTTTATTCGTTCAAAAGATAGGTGTCATATTATTGTTAGAACTCCTATCTATGATGCGAAGGGAAATCTTTTGGCCTATAACTTCAGATATACAGCAGGTGAAGGCAGTTTCAGACCATATGAACTACAGAGAAAACACGTAAAACATGTTTTAATTGGCTTTTACATTCGCCGTCATATCGAGCAGTTTACTCAGGACAATGCTTTGGCAATGACAGAGTTGCCATTAAGCCCTGAGATAACAAAGTTCTCAAAACCTATTCCTGCTAACAGATTTATTCTGCATTTACAGGACAGGCAAGACTCATCTGCTTCATATCAGCATCAGGTTAATAAGCTAAAACGCGATAACATGACGATTGCTGCAGATGCTTATACAATTGTTTACACTAACTGGTTTAGAGAATTACGTTCTATTAGTTATGCTGTAATCGACATGACCAAGGACGTTGAAGAGCAATTCATCTTAGCTAAAAATATTGTTAAAAAAGCTCCATGGATTAAGATTATTTGCGACAGATGTGATAACCAGAATTTAGCCTCAATTGCTTTTGAAGCTGGTGCTGATTATGTATGCTGTCCAACTTTCTCAAAAGACATCATTAAAAAGAATTTTAATCCTTATCACTTTAAGGCTAACCGTTTAGGCTATGACAAGATCTTAGCGGTCATTTTGGAATTGTTAGAGGACAGACCTAATTATGATCTGTTCTTAGATCTAATTTCAATGAGAAATGATATTAAAGTTAAAATCCCATTCTTATTAGATTTCTTACAGTCAGATATTACTCCTGATTACATCTACACTGATATTGAATCTTCTTTATATGATATTGATACAGAAACCTTGCATAAGTTAATCTGTATTATCTGTCTGATGTTGTTAGAAGAATTCTATATGCCTGATGCTGAAAAAGTACATTACATGCGTTTTGAGCCTGTAAAACAAATCCTTATCAGAGCAAAGTGTGTTGAAGAGCTTTTAACTTATAAGTCAGGTGAGGTTGATGTTTCATGGGGATTTACTGTAGGTCTGAGTACAGCTATATCTAGTCTTTATGCTTATACCAATAACATCATTGATGAACTTTTAACTCAAATTGAAGCAAGACTAATGGTTCTATTTGATGAGCAACCAGTCATTGATACAGCATGCAAGATTGCCAAATCTTTAGATAGTCTTGATTTAGAATATATTGACGGAGTTATGATGGCTGATGTTTTTGGCCGTCATGACATTCTGTTCTCTTACGAAAACGCTATTACCTGGACTTCATCATTTGTCACCATGATGAATCAAAAACGCTACTAAATTTTAATCTTTTAGAAGTTAGCGTAGTGTTCTAAAACTTTTCTAATCTTCATACAGAGAATTCCCATAACTTAAGCTTTCAAGATCTTCTTTATTTACACCTTTGAGCTTAAGTCCTGAATCATCTTCACTGTCGTCATAAACACCTCGACGAGGATCATGCTTAACGCTTGTTACGTTCTGATCATCCTTTTTGTAACCATCAATAGAATAGTTAACACTGTTAGTTCCAAAATTGATAGCTTTGTCGTCATCATTAATTGCGTTATAGTCGATGATGTATGCATCAGCAGTAAAGGCGAAAATAACTAAAGGCAACAATAATAATTTTTTCATAAAATAGCCTCGATCTTTTATATGCCTTAAGTATAGCAAGTTTGAACTTTATTTGAGCTATATTTATAGTAAAATGTAGAATCAGGTCTAACTAACGTTAGATTTATTGGTTTTAAGAATACAGGAAGCTCCTATGCTAAGTTATAAACACGGTTTTCACAGTGGTAATCATGCAGATATCATCAAACATATGACCATCTGCCTTTTGCTTAGGTGCTTAAATAAGAAAGAAAAACCTTATACTGTTATCGATACTCATTCTGGTTCTGGTGTTTATAGATTAGACGGCTTTATGGCTCAAAAGAATCAAGAGTTCAAAACAGGCATCGAAAAGATAAAAGACAACGCAAAGCTCCGTGAATTAGTACCTGAGTTTTACAAAGTTTATGACGATCTAAATGCTGAATTAAAGAATACTTATCCTGGCTCTCCATTATTTGAAGCTTCATTGTCAAGAGATGTAGATAAACTTACCTTCATTGATTTACATCCTAGTGAATTTGAGAATTTAAGAAATAACTTTAAACGTGACAGACGTTGTAATATTCAGCATCGAGATGGTCTTGAGGCTTTAAATGCGCTTTTACCACCTACACCAAGACGCGGTTTGGTTGTGATTGATCCTGCTTATGAAGAGAAAAACGAATACGTAGAGTTAGTTAAAGCTGTAAAAACAGGACTTCATAAATGGAATACAGGTGTTTTTGCCATCTGGTATCCTGTTTTAGGAAAGCTTCGTGATCATTCAAAGAATTTAACCAATGATATAAGACGTTTAAATATACCTATGCTTCAGGTTGAGCTTTGTATTGAAGAACAGGAAGAAGTTTTTGGTATGTGTGGCTCTGGAATGCTCATCTTAAATTATCCTTACGGTATTGATGAGATGCTGTCTCCAGTAGTAGATGAACTTTATAAAGCTTTATCAAGAAAAGGAGCCTCAGCTCGGCTTAAAGTACTAAATCCACAGGAATAATTCTTAATGTGGAAAGTATTCTTAAAATTACATTTAGCAGTTTTAATTGCAGGTTTTACAGGAGTCTTTGGAAGACTAATTTCCTATGACGCTTTTGTTTTGGTCTTTATAAGATTTTCTATAGCCGCATTAAGTGCTTATGTCATATTAAAAGCTTTTAGAAAAATCAAAGCTATTTCATTTAGAAGCAGATTGCAGGGCTTGTTTGTAGGTGCTCTTCTTGCATTTCATTTAATCTTTTTCTATCTGTCAATTAAACTGTCTAATGTCTCTATTGGTACGGTAACTTTAGCTTCATCTAGTTTCTTTACCTCATTGTTAGAGCCAAAATTACTTAATAAAAGGTTTGATAAGACGAGCTTGATTTATGCCTCTTTAAACCTTATAGGTCTTCTTTTAATCTTTAATTTTGATACTAAGTTCAGACTTGGTATTTCTGTAGGTATCATCTCAGCTTTTTTAGCTGCTTTATTTACAGTTTGTAATAAGAAATTCTCCTATGGAAAAGATCCTTATACATTTATTAACTACGAGATGCTAGGTGGATTTCTCTTAGTTTTAGCTTTGTCTCCTGCTTACCTATTAGGGTATGGAACAGCATCAATCTATTTTGATTTAAAAGATCTTATCTACCTGTTCTTACTGGCTACTGTCTTCACTGTGCTTTTGTATCTAATGGTTGTGCAACTGGCATCAAAGGTATCAGCTTTTACCTTAATGCTAACTTTCAATTTAGAACCTGTCTATGCCATTATCATTGCTATGATCCTCTTTAACGAGGCCAATGAAGTTAACTTTTCATTCTATATTGGCGTTGGTTTAATGATCTGTAGCGTACTTTTACAGAACATGAAATCTAAATTAGAGAAGTAGTCTCAATCTTTACTAAAGTCGTTTTTTTTTCATCACGAAAAATAATAAAAATTTTTAGTTACATATAAACAACTTTTATTAGCCTATGCTAAAATTATTTGGCAGTAACTTATTGTTGTTGTATTTTGGTAATAAAAATTTGTCTATGCTTACGATTTATTTGTTTTATATAATAAAAATATAATCGTAATACGGAAAAGATAAATGTTTAAATTTTTAAGTCAGTTTTTTGATGAAAAGAAGTACTTCTTATCTACTGTAGAAGTATCAAGCTATATTCCAGGCAGGATCAGATGTTACAGTTCTTTGATTAAGAACAATCATGAGAATGCATTGATCTTAGAAGACTACTTTTCAAAATTCGATGAACTGAATTCTTTTAAAATTAACGAAGTAACAGGCTCAGTTCTCATCGAGTACGATGCAGGAAAGGTTACAAGAAATCCTGAACTTCGTGAAATTGAAGAAGAATTAAAAAAGAAGGCATCCAAGTAGGGAACACATATGAATTTAACAGTTCTGTCTTTATGTATTGCAGCAGCACAGCCTTTAATTGGTGTGTATGTTAATAATTTAATGAAAAAGAAGATGATTGATTCTGCAAAACAGGCTGAATTTGCATGTGTACATGCAATTAAAGGCCGCAGAAGATACAAGAGTATTCTTCTAAAAGATCCTGTTTTTGCTAATGCTTTAAAAGAGAAATTTGAATCATTAGATCTTTTCAAAAAAATTACTGTAAACACTGTAACAGGTACCGTACTTTTAGAGTATGAGTGCAAAGCTGAATTAGTTGATGAGGTAATCGATCACATCAACGAGCAGACTAGAAAAGTAAATGAAGATAAGTTCGGGGATGATGAGAGCTTGTTAACTAAGTCTGTAAACGGTACTGTCGCTGCATCATCTGCTGTTGCAGTTGGTAAAGGGGCATCAAAATTAGGACAGAGTGCTGGAGCTAAAACAGTTGTTGGCAAATGTATCGGTCACTATGCAGGACATGCTAATTCTGCCCTAAGAACTGCTCTGTCAGGTGTTGCTGATATTTCTATCATTTTAGGTGGTATTTGCCTAATTTGGGGCACATACAAAGTATTTGTACAAAAACAAACTCCTAATGGTCCTCAGTTAGTTTGGTGGGGCTATAAGATATTAGAGGGTGTAAGCAAGTAAATGTCTGGCCTATATCATAAAGTTATCAAACTTGAGCAAAATTACAGCGAGAAAAAAGCTGCCTTGCTTGAGTTCTCTTTAAGAAGAGTAAAAGGTGTGGTTTCAGCTTGTGTATTGCCAAATAACTCTTTGAGCGTGTACACAAATGATCCAAAGACACTGTCATATGCTCTTTACAAGATGGAACTTTTATCTGTAAAAGATAAGATAAAAGCTAATGAATCAGAGCAGGAAACTGAGATTAAGAACGCAGCTGACGAGCTTAAGAGCTATAAGTTAAAGGCCTTAATATCTTTAGTAGGTTTTGGACTTTTAGAAATCACTAAGAGAATGGCTCCTACTACTTTTTCAAGGCTATCCTTTGCAAGAAGCGCTTTTGTTATGTTAATTGCAAAAGATATCTTCAAAGAAGGTTTTGCAGGTTTAATTCGAGATAAAGCTCCAAATGCTGATACTCTAACTGCAACTGCTGTATTGGCTTCATTGCTGTCAGGCAAACCTGAGTCAAGTTTGTCTCTGTTAGTTTTATCAAACTTTGCAGAAATGTTAACCATAGGTGCTGCTGAAAAAGCAAGACAGCATATTTCAACTTTACTAGATATGAAAGAGAAATATGTTTGGTTAAAAGATCTTGATGGTCATATCCGTAAAGTTGATATCGATTCAGTAAAACTAAATGACAGAGTTGTAGTTTACGTAGGCGAAAAGATCTGTGTTGACGGCACGATAGTTGAAGGCGGAGCTTCAATTGACCAGTCTTCTTTAACAGGTGAATCTATTCCTGCTTATAAGACAGTAGGTGAAGATGTATACGCAGGTACAGTTGTACGTTCTGGAGAAATCACTATTGAAGTATCAAAGGTTGGTGATGAAACCAATCTAGCACGTATTATCAACATGGTTGAAAACGCTCAGAACAGAAGAGCTCCTATTCAGAACTTCGCAGATAGAATGGCTAATGCATTAGTTCCTATTTCATTCTTATCTGCAGCTGTGGTATATGCTGTAACTAAAGACATTCAGCGTGTACTCAATATGTTCTTTATCGACTTTAGCTGTGGCTTGAAGTTATCAACCTCAACTGCAATTTCAGCATCTATCAGTAAGGCTGCTCAGATGGGTGTCTTAGTAAAAGGCGGAAACTTTATTGAAACCTTAGCTGATATTGATACTGTTATCTTAGATAAGACCGGTACCATCACTAATGGACACCCAATTTTAATTGATACTATTGCATGCAAGGGTGTAGAGCAAAAAGAATTAGTTCAGTTAGCAGCAGCTGCAGAGAAATCATCATCTCACCCATTAGCAGAAGCTATTATTAACTATGCTGATGAGAAGCAGTGGGTCGTACCTGATAATGCCAAGATCGAAACTGTTGTAGGTCGTGGTATTAGTGCATCAGTTGATGACTTTGATGGTATCAAAGGTGGTGAACTGTTAGTTGGTAGCTTTGTCTTTATGACTGAGCGTGGCGTAAGAGGCATTAAGAGCTTTGACAGATCACAATATTCTAAAGAGTGTAACATCATCTATGTTGCAAGATCATCAAAGTTATTAGGTGCTTTAGTAATCACAGATCCTATTAGAAAAGACATTAAGAAGACTATCAACCGTATCAGAAGAAACGGTGTTGATGAGATCGTAATGTTAACTGGTGATAACAAGGTTACAGCTGAATATGTAGCGGCTAAGCTTGATCTTGATGGTTTTAAGTCAGATGTTCTACCTCATGAGAAAGCAGAGTTTGTTGCAAGCAAACAGAGCTACTCAAAGGTTTTGATGGTAGGCGATGGTATCAATGATGCTCCTGCTCTAGCTTATGCTGATATTGGTGTAGCTTTAGGAGGCAAATCAACTGATATTGCTATGGAATCAGCTGATATCACCATTACCTCTGATGAACCTTTAAAGTTAGCTAAAGTAATGGAATTGTCAAAAGCTACAATGGGATTAGTAAGACAGAACTTTGCTGCTACTATTACCATTAACTCAGCTGCGATGATGCTAGGTGCTTTAGGTAAGATCAATCCATTAATTGCAGCAACTATTCACAATGCTGCAACTATTGGTGTTGTTATTAACTCAGCAAGAATTCTGTTTGATAAGAAATTTACTTTTGAAAAGATCAAACGTAATCAGGATTTGGATAAATAATTTTCCAAACAGCAAACTAGACAAATTCTCTAATTAAAGTTTAGGTTGCTAAATGTTTAAATATGTTTTTATGGAGAAGAGAAATGTTTACTAATAAGACAGATTTATTAATCGGTTTAGCTGCCGGCATTGTTGCTGGTGCTGTAGGTTACAAGATGTTCCAAGATCACAAAGAGCAGATCTTAAACTCATTCGATTCTGTAACCAAGAAGTTCTCAAAGGCAGAGAACACTGCAGAGCTAAGCGAAGAAGAGTTACAGGCTCAGAAAGAGCACTTAGAGGACTTAATTGCTGAGTCAAAAGCTGCTAAAGAAGCTAAGTAAATCAATGGTCTATTATGTGATAGCCCATAAACAAGCCCAACGGTATCTCCATAAAGAACGTTGGGCTTTTTTGTATATGAAGATAACTAACTTAACTTATTGTAGTAATCCTCATCCTTTATAGGTCTGCTGAAATAATATCCCTGAATTTCATCACAACCTAAGTTTTTTAGGATCTGACTCTGTTCTTTATCTTCAACACCTTCAGCGATGGTCTTAATTCCAAGTTTCTTACACATGGTGATAAGAACACTTAAGATGGTGGTCAACTTTTCATTATTCTTTTTAGCAATGTTATCGATAAGTTTTTTATCGAACTTAACCTCAGATACAGCTAAATCTGCTAATGAATAGATATTTGCATGAGCGGTTCCAAAGTCGTCAATAGAGATGTTAAATCCTTCTTTTGATAGTTCATCTGTTACATCAACAAGCTCTTTGTGACGGATTGTGTTAGTATGTTCAGAAACCTCAAGAGGGATCATGTCATAAGATAAATGGTATTTGTTCATGATCTCTTTAAGTTTTGATTTAAACTCAGGACGAACGATAGTATGTCTTGAGAAATTGCAGGAGACAGGCAAGATCTTTTGATTACTGTCTAATCTTTCTCTCATTCTCTTGCAAATAGTTTCAAAAACATAATAATCAATCAAATGAGTGTAGTGAGCAGATTCTAATGCAGGAATGAAGTCATCAGGTGGAATTAAAGTATCATTGATGATAAGCCTTACTAAAGCCTCTGCACCAGCAATCTCTGCTATATCCCCCTGAATTCTGAACTTAGGCTGATACATTACTTTAAAGCAACCATCTGCAATCAGTTTTTGAATTTTAGCAGGCTCAATGATAGTTAGCAAAGAATCATTCTGAGAACGGTATCTTGAGTTACTCTCATCACTAGGATGTACTCTGTAGTATTTCTTTTTCTCAGAATACATATCTGACTCAGCCTGATTTATGGCAGACTGAATCAAAACACCTGTTTTAACCCAACTAGTACCAACAGAGACAGAGAAACCTTTATCTGATGTCATAAATGCTTTTAGCATGTCTGACACCATTAAGAAGTCATGCTCTTCAATATTAGGATAAATACCTACGAATTCATCACCACCGATTCTGTAGATGTATTCGCTGTCATGTAATAACTGTTTTAATAATGAAGCAGTCTTAACTAAGATAGTGTCACCAGTCTTAACACCCATCTTTGAGTTAATCTGTTTTAATCCATTAACATTTAGGTAAATAACACCAATGTTGTAGTTTACTGATAGGGTATTAACCTCGCTTAATAATGAATTACGATTCTTTAATTTGGTTAAAGGATCGATATTGGTAATGTTTGTAAGTTCGGCATGCATAATTCTGTGAGTAAGAGAACTGCTCATCAGAATTGAAATAGTATTTAAAGCAGGTTGCAAAGTCTTTAAAACTTTTTCATCAGGAGATTTAAAGAACACGGCTCCTAAATAGGTTTCATCTGAGATTAAAGGAAAGCAGAAGAACTTGAATCCTTCATGTTCAAATTCAAAACAATCCTGATCTACTTCAGCTCTCTTTAAAAACTTATCAGGGATCTGTACAGAATCCTGAGAATGTTTGAATGCATCAGAAATCCATAAATGCGATCTGTGGAATTTAGTCTTAACAGAATTCTCTACATCTGTATCATGAGTTGTAGGAATAGTTGAAGCTAAAGTAGCTGACTTTGAGTCAGGTTCAAGATCCATTGAGAGTTTTGTCTGTTCATAGATACAACAGAAATTTGAGTTAGTTTGAGTACCCAGATACTCAATAAAACGATACAATTGAACATCAGGATCTTTAATATTCTTAGTATAAATCTCTGTAAAAGGAGCGATGGTATCGTTTAAACTAGCCTTTTCTTGAGTTTTTTCAGAAATTTGATTTTGAACAACGTGAATTTTGTTATCTATTAGCGCAACGTTAATAGTATAAGTTCGGTTATATAACTCAATATTCTTAGATTTGATTACGTAACCGTTTTTTAATTTGGATTCAACTAATGAGGTGACATAAAAATTGTCGCCGATAGAATGGTTACAATTGCATTCTTTACAAGGGGATTTGCATCCACGTAACAACTCATGGCAGGTGCCAACAAAACATCCCTCTACACCTAAAGCTTCACTTAATGGTTTATTTAAATAAACAATATTCTTAGTAGTAGCATCAGTAATGAAAACATACTGATCGATGTTATCTAATAGTAAATCTGCGATTTCGCTGATATCAAAGGAACTAGATGAGTTATAGACAACATCATCCAGGTTATCAAAGTCTAGACTAGACTGAATCTCCCCATCCAGATAGGACTCGGATAAAATATCCGCTGTTGTAGCATCGTTGCTTTTCTTAGTAGTCATATTGTTATTTATTATCAAATTCTTTCAAGATAAGAACTTTATCTTTATATAGTTATAATAAGTGAAAGCTTAACATAAAGCACACAATTTATTATAAATGCAACTTTATAAACATTCTAAAATTAGTAAGAATTGGTATTATGAATGTCATAAAATAAAATCCTTTTAAAGGTTATAATAATCACATTCGTAAGCAAGATCAACTCTAAAACGCTTATAAATTGTTTAATTTATTATCTGTTGAATGTATTAAACAATATTATGTAAATGCCGTAAACGGTTAAGGGCAAATAGGCTTAGTTTAAGAAGATAATTGAATATGATTATTTTCACATTGTCTTTAATAAGGTTGAAAGAAAAGTTACAAGCTGACTAAATATTTTATTAAGCTAAGCTCTATATGGTGCACTAATCAATAAAAAACTAATCAAATTTTAATAAACAATGTACTCGCTTTTATTTTAAATTTATATTTAGTTGTTGATAATTAAGTAATTCTTATAAAATTTTACAATAATTAGGATATATTAGAATAAATATAAAAAATCAAATTTATTTCTAATATAAAAAAACTATTTGCGATTTTATAATTTAATTCTTCAATAATATGTAAATATAAAAATTTTTTTAACATAGGCTCTTAATCTGTTTTGCTTAGTTACATGCGAGAAAAATATGATAAAACGCGAAAGATACATGTCAGTTATTCGTAACTTTATAGACAAACCTGTAATTAAAGTGTTTACAGGAATGAGAAGATGTGGAAAAAGTTCTTTGCTAAAACTTACATATGAAGAAATACTAAAACGCAATAGTGTTAATGAAAAGAACATTCTGTATTTCAACTTTGAATCTTTAGAATATGAATCCTTAAAGATTACAAAGTTTTATACAAATATATTCGAGAAATAAGAGATAAGTCAGCTGGAAAGTTTTATTTTCTCTTTGATTAAATTCAAGAGGTTAATAAATGGCAACTGCTTGTTAACTCTTTAAGGGGAGACTTTGATTGCGATATTTATATTACAGGATCTAATGCAAAACTCCTTTCAGGAGAATTAGCTAATTATTTAGCGGGAAGATATGTTGAAATAAAAGTTTATCCATTAGATTTTAAAGAATATTTGGATTTTGCAAAGCTAAATACTGAAGAAAGAAGTCTGACATTAGAAGATAATTTTCGAAATTATTTAAAACATGGAGGTTTACCTGAAATTCATAATTTACATTTTAAAGAAGATTCAATTTACCAATATTTGGATGCTATCTATAACGCAGTTATTCTTAAAGATGTCAATGAAAGAAGCAATATTAGGAATACTGCTCTTTAAAAAAAGATTTTCAACTTTATTTTTGATAATATTGGAAATACTTTTTCTGCAAAAACTGTTTCCGACTACCTCAAAAGCCAAAGTAGAAATTTAAGTGTTGAGACCATTTATAATTATCTTCAAATTTTGGAAAATGCTTTTTTGATTCAAAAAGTACCTAGATATGACCTAAAAGGTAAAAAATTTCTTGAAACTTTAGAAAAGTATTATGTAACAGATCTTGGAATTCGAAATTCAATAATAGGCTTTAAAGATAAGGATATATCTGGAATTTTAGAAAATGTAGTTTACTTGGAACTAAAAAGAAGAGACTTCAAAGTTGCCATTGGAAAATTTAACACAACAGAAATTGATTTTATAGCTACAAAAGCAGATCTTAAGTATTACTACCAAATCTGTTACCTTTTAACTGAAGACAATGCCAAAAGAGAGTTTTCACCTCTAGAGAATGTAAAGGACAATTTTGAAAAGACAGTTATTGCAACCAACAAGTTCATAAATTATCAATATAACGGGATTTTACAAAAAAATATTATAGACTTTTTATTAGAAAAATAAGGTGAAAATCATTCTATAGAAAATAGCTATTGATTACTATATCAAATTAGTATTATCTAATACTTACCATAATAATAGATAATGTATGCAAAACAACAAGCAGTTAACTGCAATATTATTATGGGTAAGAATAATGATTCATCTTGAACATATCAGCAAGACATATACAAGAAAAAAAGGAAATCATCAAAGCTGTTGATGATGTATCAATCGATATCAATGCAGGTGAAATCTTCGGTATCATCGGCTTTTCATGCGCAAGTAAATCCACATTAGTTCGCTGCATCAACCTTTTAGAGTATCCAGATGCTGGTGGTAAGGTTACAGTAGATGGAGTTGAACTTACCTCTCTGAACTCTAAACAACTGCGTCGTCAGCGTTGTAACATCGGCATGATTTTCCAGCACTTCAATTTAATGCCATCAAGAACTGTTCTTGAGAATGTTCTGTATCCATTAGCATATAAAGGCATCAAAAAAGGAGATAAGATTAAAAAGACTACAGAGCTTTTGAAGTTAGTTGATCTCTCTGGCAGAATTGATAATTATCCAAGTCAGTTGTCTGGTGGTCAGAAACAGCGTTTGGTTATTGCCTGATCTCTAGCTTTAGATCTTAAAGTTTTACTTTGCGATGAGGCTACCTCAGCTTTAGCTCCTCAGACTACCTACGAAATTATTGAGCTTTTAAAGAAGCTAAACGAAAAGCTAAAATTGACCATCGTTGTAATTACTCACGAGATGGATGTGGTTAAAGATCTGTGCTCAAGCGTTGCTGTGATGGAAAAGGGCAAGGTTGTAGAGCAAGGAGAGATCTTCAATGTATTTTCAAATCCAAAGAGTGACGTTACTACTTGTTTCATGAAGGCAACTTCAAATCTATCAAAGGCAGAGATCTGTTGCTTTATTTGATGCTATGCAAGTTGGTTATTTCTCAAGTGCTCAAAACGCAGGCTTTATCATTGATGTACAACATAGCATCGTAGGTGATCCTAACTTTACCTTAGACGATCAGAAATGGAGATTTAGACTAAATCTATATGTTATAGATAGAATGGTGAAGATCAAAGAAAAGAACAATCTTCAAATCGACTAGAAGCAAGCCGGCATGCACCAAACAGCTCGTGAAAAGGGCTGTTTGAAGTATTTAAATATGCTAGCTGAGTTTCAGGACGTTATGGGTGCAGAGTATCAGTGGTTTGATAAAGATGAAGTAGCTAAAAGATTAGGTGCAGACTTCTATTTCAAAGCACTGTATACACCTGGTACTATCCTTATCAATCCATCTGAGACTGTAAGGGGACTAGCTACTGTTTTACCAAAGAACGTTCATGTTTTTGAGAATTGTCCTGTATTTGAAGTTTTAGAAGGTGAAGTGCCACAGGTAAAACTTACTAATGGCAAAATCATCTCATGCAAACAAGTTATCATCACTGTAAATGCGTTCATTAAGAACTTCGGAGCAAAAGGATCTGAGAACTTAATTGGAATTCACAGCTTTGGTGCTCATACAAGAGAGCTTACAGATGAAGAAATAGGCTACATTACATGGAGCTAAAACTTGGAGATTGTGTTCTGCACATCATGCTGGAGCAACTTTACGTTACACCACAACCAAGCGCTTATATGTAAGAACAGATATAACCTTTGCAACTCATATCAATATCGCTCCTGAGCGTCTATATAAATCAATTTATAAGCTTCGCAGAGCCTTTAATAACAGATTCCCTCAGCTATTAAATGTTAACTTTGAGTATGTTTACGGTGGCTTTATTCCATTATCAAGAAGCACCTTACCTTTCTTTGCCAATATAGGTAAGAATGTTTACTCTGGAGCTGCAGGTGACGGTGCAGGAGTAACAAGAGCTTCTATGTGTGGAACTTTCTTAGCAGATTGGGTATGTGGTAGAGATAGTGAAGAACTTCGCTACATGCAACAGTGAGATGCACCAAGTTACTGTCTTCCAGAACCATTTAGAACAGTTGGTGCTACAGCTCGTCTTGTTTGGGAAGATATGCACGCACGAATCGAGAACTAAAAGGAAAGAAGCAGAGTATTTATATGTATATGTAATACACTGCTAAATGTATAAAATAATATTACTAAAGTAAAGGTATAATTAACCCGTGTTTTTGAGTAGGAATAAAAATGAATCATTACTTAAATTTATCTAATGACTTATTTGAAATTACATTTCTTTAAAGAATAAAAAGGTGAAGTGTTACTAGTAGGTATTAACTAATCAAAATACACTAAAACACATCAGTGTATTATTGAAAAAGTAATGAACAGCTAACCAATCAAATTGCATTAGTTGCTCTAAGTTCTGATAGATTTTTTTTATTCTAGATTGTTACGAATTTAGAAAAGGTTATCCGTAACTTCGCATAATTTATATTATGTTAAATTCTAATTACTGCCAGTAATTCCGAATATGACTCAATCAGTTAAGTATGCTTTTTAAGCACCTTATATATAGAATGATCAAAATCCATACATAGAAAATGAAAAATATTTCCTCTCACAAATCCCCAAATACGAGTTTTAGAATCTAAAGCAAGTTGCATAATCTGCTCTTGCTCTAGATGTTTGTTTTTAAGAATATTTTGAAATTCTTTATCTAGAAGTGAAGAATCATACCATTTATGTGTATGATTTATTGTTTTTTCAATCTCAGCTATAGTCTTTCCTTCAAATCTATCAACTATATCTTTTGCAAATATTAAAAAATATGCATATTTAATCCTGTATTTTTTATGGTCAGTTTCTATATATTTAAAGTTCCACCCTACTTTGTAATTTCATATTTCTTTAGTTTGAGGAACTTCTTTTGTAAAACGTGTAGCCTTTGGATTCCGTGATTTTGACTACTTCTTCCTTAGAATTATGGATGCTTTCAGAGGCAAGCCGGCTTTTGCTTAAATTAAAAAGCACTGATGAATATTGTTATATTCTTTTCAGTGCTTTCAACAAATTTGCGGAAGAACAAAAAAAATAACATGTTATTTTTTGTTCAATTAAAATAGATCAAATTTATTATATGAGATCAACTCGTTATATAGTTTTACTGCGTATCGATCAGTCATTCCAGACATAAAATCTATTATTGCAAGAAAATACGATTTTTTTGAAGACAATGAATTATAGATTTTTTCATTTTCATAATTTTTTTCATCAAACTCTATATGTATTAGAGATTCTTTTAATTTATTTACTACTTCAGTAGAAGAATACTGAATTATGAATGATATAAAATCCGTAATAAGGTTAGGATAATATGATTTATATTGTTTTAACTTTTTATAAAAATCACCTCCATTGTAGGTTTCAGCCAAAATATCAAAAATTGAATTTAAAACTAAATCTGCATACTTCTTGAAGTTTGTTAATCTATCGTTGTTATATATGTGATCATAATTAAATTCCTTAATTTTTTCTAAGTTTCTGTATCCCTCTTCACTTAGACATATTCCTATGTCAGGAGATGAATTATTACAAACGTCAATAATTAAATCATGCATAAACACGGTAGAATTTATGTGCATATTAGAATCAATTTTCATTGGTTCCAATTCTAATTCTTTTAATGTAGTTTCATTAAGAAAATTGAGTCTTTGAGCATCATCGATGTCTCGACCAAGATATGCAATCTTATCAGCAAACTTTACTACGCATCCTTCCCACGTTATAGGATTGTATTTGTTTGGTTCTGTAAAATTTTTTTCCAAATCTATAAAGTCGTCTCTTGGTTTAATACCATTTTCATCAATTTCTCCTCAGTGCGATATTATTCCATCTCTGACTGCGTATGTTAATTTTAAATTTGTATAAATATCATCTTTATTCTTTAAGAGCTCTATTTTATCAACAAATCTAACTCCGTTTTTTTCATGCCAAAAGTGCTTTTGAGGAGTTGTGGAAATGAAAATTTTCCTATTCATTATTTCGTTAATTATTTCTTCTCCACAATGACCAAAAGGAGCATGTCCTAAATCATGGCCCATAGCAATAGCTCTAGTCAGTTCTGAATTTAATCCAATATATGTTGCTATTGTGCTGCTAACAGATTCTACATGTTGTACATGTTCCATTCTGGTGCATATATGATCGTTGTCTATATTGAAAAATACCTGAGTCTTATGCTTTAATCTGCTATAAGCTGTTGAATGCAATATTCTAGTGAAATCTCTTGCGAATTCAGATCTTATGTCAGATGCTCTTTTATATAATTCATTTTCTCTTTCAATTAACTTTTTGTATTTATTATTTTGTGCTGTAGCTGCAACTTTTTTAAAGCGACCTCTTTTCATAAATACTCCTTATTTTTTTTGTCTCCAAGTCATTTGAAGAAATTAAAAGAAAACACTAAAAAATATACTTTTCGTAACTATTCAGAACCCTCACTCAAAATAATTTTAGCATTACCGGAAAAAGCAGCAGTTAAAGCATCAAATGCGTTAATACCATGCTTGTTTCCGGTACTAATGAAAGACATTATTTTGAGGTAGTCCTGAGTTCCTTTAATACTTCTAAAACACCCTGAGACTTTTGTCTTTGTTTTTACATTGCGAACATCACGCTCTGCCTGATTGTTATCAAAAGGCATGGCAAAGTTATGTGTAAAACGGCACACGTCATCCTTGAACTTTTGAGTCGTTTAATCAGAGCTCTGGGCTTACCTCTCCTTATTTTGCCTCTTTTCCGTTCTTTGGGAACCTCAGGAGGACATTCCTTATCAGCATAGCTCATAATATCTTCATATTCTTTGGAAAAGGCTTCTAAAAGTTCTTTTCCAAGGAATGTCTGACCTAGAGAAATAGCATCCTCTTTAGCTTTTTTCATTCTGATAAGGAGTTTCTGAAAACATTCTTCCAAGATATGATTTTCCTCATTCTCTCAGACAGCATTAAGTTCTCTTAACAGATGAGCTCAGCATAAGGCATGTTCAATCTGTTCAAAGTTCTGATATGAAGGCCATCCGTCATGAACTGCAATACCTGTAAAGTCTGGAAGTACACCGTTGTCCTCAATTCCAATAGAGCCACGTTTCTCATTAGCTGACTGATAGGTATATTCTTCATTAGATGAGTTATGTACCCAAAATAGTTTTCCTAAGGCTCTTAATCCTGTTTCATCGAAGTTGACTACATCAGAATCTTTTAGAAGTTCTCTGATTTTCTCCATAACAGGAGCTATCTTATCCGAGCATCTCTTTACCATGGAGTTTATGGCTCCAGTTGAAAGACTGATACCAAACAGTCCGTTTAACAGAACATGTATTCTGTTATAGGCTACAGCTCCATAGGTTGATAGCAGTGCAGCAAGAACTGTTACTGAATTTCCATACTGTACATAGCCTCTGACATCTGCAGGAAATTCTCCTGCAAGTTTCTCATCCTTACCAGGACAGTTGCATGGACAGTTAGTTGCCACCATGCTCTGATGCTCTACTACATGAGTTATGGTCTTAGCTTCAATCACATAACGTGACTCTGCACAGGTAAATACATCTCCTGATGCAACACAGGTTTTGAGATTTGGACAGCACTGACATTTTTTAGGAATATGACATTTAACCTCATCAGGTGCCGCGGTACTGACAAATGTGCTCCCTTATGGCCTTTCTGTCCTTCTGCCTTTGCCCCTGTTGATACTCTCAGACTTCTCTTTTTAGGACTCTTTTTGTAACCATCGCTTGCTGGTGGTTTTGAGCTGTTATTTGAGTTCTGTCCTAATTGGCGTTTAAGCTCTTTAATTTCCTCTTGCAGAGATTCAATTGTTAAATTCAACTTTCGATTTTGTTCTAACGAAGTTTCATTCTGCTTCATAACACCTGAGAACATGGTTATCATCATATTGATAATGGTTGACAACGAGAGCACTAGTAAAGATAAATCTGCAGGAGCTTTATCTTTTAGCTCCTTACAGAGATTCTCGGCATCTTGTTTTAACTCGTTGAAATCCATTTAATCACCTTCGCTTTTATACTGCTGTTATTATAACAGCAGCCTTTTTTAGCATTAGTGATTGCTCAGTTTCAACTTGAAGAAACATCTCAAAACGATCTGTACCGCTCTTTTAAGATCTCTACAGATCGATGACAAGAGAAAATGCCCCTCCCTCTATAATCGCTTTATATGCGCTTATAGCGGACTTTTGAACAACCTTAAGAAAAAAGCAATTATGAACGACTTTGTGAGCTTGTTCACAATGTAAATATCTAAAGAACTCTCAGTCTGTAAAAGGCTGAGTATTGTTAAAATTAGTTCATGAGCCTTTGGGGGTCTGAATAGTTACAAATTTTTAAATATCTTGTTTCAAAATCGTAATAATCAGATCCACACATAATAAAACTCTAAAAAACTTGAACCATTTTCTCAATCAAACCGACAATAAAAATCCACTTTGTGGAAGCAGAATCTGAGTGCTTAAACAGATCATGTCTTATTTTTTACTAAATCTTGCAGATTTCAACACCTACTTCTTCTACAGCCTCAATAATCTTCATTCTATACTCATCTAAAAACAGATCACTAACCTCTGCTTTTTGAGGAACATCTTTACCTAAAGAAACATACTTGTTATCACCTAGGTTGTGCCCTTTTATCAGCTCAACCATTTCAATTGATGAGCTGTACTCTCTAATCACATCTATGATACTTCTGATGTTATCCTCATTATCAGTATAACCAGAGATTACAGGTATTCTCACATTAAACTTTTTACTTTTTGCAAGAATTGCTAAGTTGCTCTTAAAAAGATCTAAATTGCCCTTTAATAAAAATGAGCATCTTTCCTTATCCATTACTTTCAAATCCACATAAAAGTAATCAACAAAAGGTATCACCATCTCAAGATAACTTGATGGTACGAAAAGACTTGACTCAACTGCTATTGAAATATTGTTCTGTTTAATTTGTTGCATTAAAGGCAAAAGCACTTTTGCATATAAAAGAGCCTCACCTCCTGAAAATGTCACACCACCGTTATCTTCATAAAAGATTTTGTCTTTGAGCACTTCTTTTAGGACTTGATCTACAGAATATTCTTTCCCATAGAAACCTTCTTTTCCATCCTTAACGTAGCTTTCTATTTGATGATTGATATTTTCAGGATTTGAACACCATGGACATCTAATTGAGCAACCTTTAAGAAATACAGTTGTTCTAATGCCTGGCCCATCATGAAGAGAAAATCTTTGAATATTGGTGATGATCATTTGTTTTCTAACATTCGTTAATGCAAGTACTTAATATTGAAAAATCGAAGCAAATATGTAATGACGATTGCAATTACAGTACTTACTATAATTCTTGAAAAATAAATTGTGGCTGCACCAGATTCTTCTCCAAAGAAAGGTATACCACATTTTTCAAAAAAGATGTAAAGCAATAAGTAGTTAATAGGTTCTGCTTAAAGATAGACCCCTAAGCCATAGTCACTACAAGTTTTAAGATATTTACTGCTATGTTTTGTAAAAAATCTTGAAAAGTAACTTAATGACACAAACATATACAGTGGTCCTAATATGAAATTAAGCAATGTGCTTAAACCTTTAATTTCAATCATATGTCCAATGCAAAATATGCATACCAGTAACAAAGGTAAAACTAAAGCTGTATCTGTATTCCAAAGTTTAAACTTCTTGCACAGAGCTATTACATCTTTTTCTCTGTAGCCTAAATAGAACCACACTACATAGTAAACAGGATCACCTAAAAAGAGATAATCAGAGAACCTCTTATAAAGAGCAACGCCAACTAACTAGCAACATGCGATTAAAACTAACTGAACCGTAGATTTAAATCTTGTAATGAATTGTGCCAGTAAAAAAACAAAGAACAAACACTTCAGGTACCAATAATAAACACATGAAGGAAAGATCATCTGTAAAAATATACCAGATTCACTTACATTGTTGTAATAGCCTGTAAAGTACTTAATTGGAAGATTCCATGCTAACCATACCACAAAGAATGGTATTAGGAGTCTTTTGAACTTTTTACTTACTAAAGATCTTAAATCATATCTCTTTAGTGCAAACAAACATCCTGAAAGAGCTATAAAAACAGGCATATGAAAGGAATAAATAAATCCAGTCAAAGCATTTGCTAATTTATAAAACCAAGATGTATCTACCCCATTTTCTTGCATCAAAGTAGCATAGTAAATACTGCCAAAAGGTGTCTTAATATCTAAATATGTAGCATGACCTATTACCACAAGGATTACTAAAACGACTCTTAGCCAATCATAGCTTGTCTGTCTGTCAACAAGATGTTATTTTCCATAGTCTTCATGTCAAGCCCTTTTTAATACCTTCTTAAAGATAGTATTCACATTTGATAATAAGAAATCGTCTCTTAAGATAATTAGAGACAAGAAATATGTTGTTGCACCAATTACAACTAAATAAAGAGTATTTAGCATTGATGGAGTAAAGTAATCTCGTACATACAGAAGCACAGCTAACATCACAGCACCAGCAATATAGTAGTGAAAACCTAATTTAATAATCTTAATAAATGACAGTTCTTTTCTTACTATGTACAACTGAACAAAAGCAATAATGGTTTCTGCAAGTACTGAAGCTATTGCGGCTCCGATAGATTCATATTTATAAATAAGAACCAAATTCAACAGAAAATTACAACAAGCCCCAATGATTACTGTAAACGAGAAAGTATTCTGTCTTTTAGTAGGGATTAAGTATTGAATACCTGTAACATTGTTAATGCCGATAGCTAAGATTAAGAATCCTAAAATACCTAATAGAGGAACTACCTTATCAAATCCTGGACCATAGAACCAAGGTACAAAGTTACTTGATACAGAAAGTAAACCGAATGTTAAGGGAATACCTATTAACCATACAAAGCGATATGATCGGTACATACTGAGTCGAACAGCATCAGTGTCACCATGGCTAAAGTAATGACCTATTCTTGGGATCATAACGACACCTAAAGCTGTTACTACAGAAAGTACAACTTTAGACATCTTAATAGCCTGCTCATAATATCCGTTTTCAAAAGAATCATTAGTAATGATACCAATCATGGTCTTATCTAAAACGGTATAAATTGAGATAGCAATTGTTGGTAAAAATAAAGAAAAAACTGTTTTTAAATGTCTTGTAGGATGAAGATCTTTTAACTTAGGTCTGTCTACAAACATTGGAAGCATTGTCCAGTAGCTTAAGTTATTCAAGAAAGCAAAGAAAGCTACACCGAACAAGTAAACAATTACATCATCACGTTCTGTAACAAAGATAAATACATAAGCTAAACCTAATAGCTTAAAAATTATGTTTCTTAAGACAATACGACCAAACTCTTCCATTCCCTGAAATAACCAAGTTACATTAGCTATAACAGAGAAAAGATTGATGACCAACACCAGATACAATAAAGTATCTTTTTGCATCAGTGAGAAGAATACATAAGCTACGATGCAAATAAGAGAAGCTATTAACTGAATAATGCAAGTTTCCCAAAAGACGATAGTTCTCTTTTTTCTGTCATCCTGAACATAGGAAACTTCTCTTTGACCAAAAGTAGTTAAACCTAATGTTGCAAAGAGCACGAAATATGACGATATAGCCTCAACGTAACTGTAGGTACCAATACCATCTGCTCCCAAAACTCTTGATAAGTAAGGAGTGGTGATTAAAGGTATTACCAGAGTAAGGATCTGGAATGCTAAATTATAAATATAATTTTTTTTGATGCTTTTCTGAGCCATTAGTTGATGTGCTCCATCTGTTTTGCTCTGTTAATTAGGTGATCTTTGTATTCTTCAGGAAGATCGTTAAAGTAAGCACTAAACCCCCATACTCTTACGATTAAGTTAGGATACTTCTCTGGATGTGCTTTAGCATCAACTAATTGAGCATATGACAGAACATTCATCTGTAGCTGGAATATACCAGCTTTAATACCTGCCATCATATATGTAGCAAACTTATCTACATTATCTTTCAGTAATGAAGATGGAACCATCACATCAAGAACATTGGCATTAGCACTGGTACCAGTGAATTTAAGCTTAGACTCAAAGTTCATGATTTCAGTTAAAGGTTCGCCTTTATCACGTGAAATATGAGTCTGGAATGCTTCACCTGCTTTTCTTCCATCTAAAGTAGCTCCGCAATTTTGACCAATCATCAAATATCCAGGAGAACTTAGGCCAAACTTAACTTTTCCGCCAAATTTGTTTCTATAATCTTTAAAGAAAGTCTCTGTCTTGGCAATGATCTTGTTGGTAAGAGAAATTGCTTCATCTGATTCTGTACCATATCCATTTTCGTTTTCTGAGAATAAAGCAAAGTCATCAACAGAATCTTGGTAGTTATCTAAAACAATCTTCTGTATATCTTTTAATGTGTATTTATGCTCTTCAAATACGAACTTTTTAATATTCAATAATGAATTTACGGCAGCAGACATACCTACAGATAAAATACCGTAGTCATTGTATTTCGCTCCTCCTTCAGCAATATCAGTCTTCAATCCCATCATCAAAGACAATAAAGGATCATCTTCCCAAGCAATCTTATCTAGTCCTATTTTGATTTGAATACTGTTGTCTTCAAGCTTTTTATAAAAGACATTGAGTACATCATCAAAGGTACTGCATTCAGACAACATTTCATCAACTAAAACTTGATGCATGCAACTGCCATACTCAACATTAGCCAGATTGTTCTGCTCTAGTGAATTACCAATTGATAAAGGTTCCCAGCAAGCTGAAACTCCATAGTTATAAGCATCATTTGCTTCATAACCAAAATCAATAAGTTTTGGAATTACAATATCGTCGTTTGAGAAAAGAGGACTACCAATACCTGTTGCGTTACATTCCATTGAAAGTTCCATCAGTTCTTTAGGCATATTCTTGCTGCAACGCAAGAGTAATTTAGGATCAGGGAGATGAATTTTCTCAATGCACTTTATAAATAGCTTTGTGTATTCATTACTAAAATATTCACCATTTTCTTCTAGACCACCTAGTAAGATGATTTGACCGGTATCACCTTTTAAGGCACTACTTTTAAAGGTATATTCGCAATGCAGTGTTTTAAGAAAATCACATAGAAGATCTTCTGCATTTTCAGGTAATGGGTATTTAGCTAGCACTTTATCCAAACGTCCAAGACCTATAAGGTTATGTCCTGTTTGCCATAACAGAGAGTTCCATAGAAGTATAGATTGTAATGCTGATTTAAGATCATGAGGCTTTTCTAAAGTAACTCTGGGATCATTTATTCTTTTTACATAATCCTTAATAGAATTTTCAATTACAGAATCACCTAACTCAAGATTAGTAACATAATCATAATCCACTGGCATATTGTGAATTATTGTATTCTTTGGCTTAACTGCAATTGAATGATCTAAAGAATAGAAGAAATCACCTACACCTTGATTTTTAATTGAAGCTTTTTTGAGAATGTATGGAGCATCATACTTGCATACTTTAATTTCTTTTAAAGCTTCAATTGGGCTTACACCATACTTTTGTGGGTATTCTTTATAAATTCTAAGAGTTCTTTTAGTTGATCTTAAAAATGGATATAAAGGAGAATTTTTTAGTAATTTTTTAATTTCTTTTTTCATGGTTAACTCTAAATAAACTTATTGTATTTGAGAAAAATTTTGTTGAATTTAATTCAAGCAAACATCTATTGATTAGCTATTGTTCTCTTATGTGAACTTAAAGATTTTAATAAATACAGCCCAAGTTGCACACTCTTCGCTTTAATCATTTCATTTTCTATAAAATCAAACTGAATAACATAAAGTTCGAGGCTAGTCTCGTCATTGATCAATATTAACGTTCTGTCCATCATTGATTATATTCACGGAAGATTCTTTCTGCTTTTGGCTGTTGTAGTGCTCAATAATATCTCTTATCATCTCAAAGATTTTGATAAAGTTAGAAAAATCAAAATTGTTAAAACCAGCTTCCTTATTATAAATATTCCATGCAAAGTCGGCTTTTGACAGAGAGTAATCATTTTGATCACTTGAATCTTTGCTTATAATTTTATCGACACCTCTGCTCAAGATGTTAATCTTTCCTTCACCGCATTTATTTAAGCTAGTGCACAGCTTATTACCATTAATCATTCTACCTTGTGCATCAAACTCGCACCCCATATACAATCTGCATTCAACATCACCTTTCAATTGAGTTGTTTTAATTTCATTGTCAGAATAATAATGCTCAATCGATATTAGCGGAGTTTTCTCTCTATCTTCATTTGGAATAGGAATAGCGAAGGAAAAGACCTTGTTTCCCCAATCTCTATAACTGCCATTATTAGTAGCCTTTTTGAAGGTGTCATTTACGTCACGGTCAAAGATACAAATTACTAAGTTATTTATCTGTAGTTTAGAAAATGACTCACACAAATGCAACAATGCCTTATCTCCCATTTCAGCTTTATATAAAGGACCTCCCTTTTTTCCTAAACCAAGTTCAGAAATAATATGACTTTGCTCTGTTGCTTCATATTCGAAAAACTTAATAAGTCCTAATTTGCTAAACAGAGCATTATTCTTAGAATCTTGTGATAATGCTCGAATTGCGTGTACAAATAAGTAATCGATATTGTCTTGGAAAATAATATGTGAATAGAGAAAAGATTTTTCGAAATTAATTTCGATCGGAGAAAGAATTTTATAGTAGCAAGTATATGAACTATTATTTTTATCATTGATTAGAATATTACTGTATGCCTTTGCTGCAAACTCGTAAAAAGAATCAACAATATTAGAAATCAAAGTTGATTTACCAGAACCATTCTTTCCAACCAGCACAAGAGGCTTAGGAGCTCAACCTTTTTTAAAGCAAATTTAATATTAGCCTTTTCAATAGGTCCAAGATTTTCAACATCAATTTCATTTATGTACATAAACTCACCTTTATATGCAGAGAAAAGCACTGTAGTTAGATTCTATTTGACTTTAGCAATAGGATCTTTAAATACCATGATCTTTACTACAGTGCTTTTTAAAGAGTAAGAAACTTATTGTTTACTCAAACTCTTTTTCACACTTGTCTAATACTGATGCTATTGTAGCATCCATATCATAATATTTGTACTCTCCTAATCTTCCACCAAAGATCACTTTTTTCTCTGCATCAGCTAATTTCTTGTATTCAAGATATAGCTTACCGTTCTTTTCATTGTTAACAGGATAGTAAGGTTCATCACCTTTCTTCCATTCAGATGAATACTCTTTACTGATTACAGTCTTAGGAAGATCAATACCATTTTCATCTTTACCAAATTCAAACCATTTGTGTTCGATGATTCTGGTAAATGGAGTTTCTCTGTCTGTATAGTTTACAGCAGCATTACCCTGATAATTTGGAATGTCTAATAACTCATTTTCAAATCTTACAGAACGGTATTCAAGAGTACCTAACTTGTAATTAAAGTAAGCATCAATAGGTCCTGTGTAAACAACTTTATGAGCAAGTTTATCTAACTCATCTTTATTTTTTAAGTAATCAGTATTTAATCTTACTTCAATACCATCTAATAAATTTGCTACCATCTTGGTATAGCCACCTACAGGAATACCTTGGTATAGAGCATTAAAGTAGTTGTTATCAAAAGTTAAACGTACAGGTAATCTTTTAATAATAAAAGCCGGTAATTCTTTACAATCTCTACCCCACTGTTTTTCTGTATAACCTTTGATTAGCTTTTCATAGATATCTCTACCAACAAGTGAGATTGCCTGCTCTTCAAGATTTTTAGGCTCAGATACAATCTCTTTTCTCTGTTCATTGATCTTAGCTAGAGCTTCTTCAGGTGTTACTACTCCCCACATCTTATTAAAGGTGTACATATTAAATGGTAATGAATATAGTTCACCTTTGTAATTTGCTACAGGGCTGTTAGTAAATCTATTAAACTCAGCAAATTGAGTAATATAGTTCCTCACCTTCCTATTATTGGTATGGAAGATATGAGCACCATATTTGTGAACATTTATACCTTCAACATTTTCGGTATAAACATTTCCTGCAATGTTTGCTCTTTTTTCTACTACTAATACAGATTTTCCATGTTTTTTTGCTTCATGAGCAAAGATTGCACCATATAAACCTGAACCTACTACTAAATAATCGTACATAATTAAAAATTTCCTCTGTTCAAAAGTAATATTAAAACTTGGGGTTAGTTATCTTTCTTCTTTAAAGAGCTAATGTATTGTTTAGTCTTTTCAAAAGAATATGGTGACTTATCAAAACCTGGAGCTAAATTGTATAGTTTATCTTTGTCTGAAGCAAAGATTTCTTTGTAATACTTGTGGAAGAATTGTGACAGCGATTTCCAGCAGAGCTTATATTCATTGATAGAAGACATATCTGGATAAACTCGAGGATAATCGTCAGTGAGACGTCTATCTAAAATGTTTCTTATGTAAATGATATTTGTTATTGAACTATTGATAGCAGGATTTTTGTTTTCAAGACAAGAATAGTTTAGAAGTAACGAAAAAGCTTTTGCAAATGCTTTGTAGAGATTTAATCCATTGTTAAAGTTAAAGCCAGGATAAATATTCATCCATTTGCTAAAAATATTATCTTTAGTTAAATCTATATGTTGAGCCATATAGTTATATGCAATTGTTTTCTTTAAGACAGGTTCTAACTCATTGATCTTTTGTGATTCTGCATCTAAAAAACAAAACAATACATTGTTAAAAAGTGAATACTCTGAATAGTTTTCAAGTTTTGATTTTAAATAATGGTCTGATTTGGCTAGCATTGAAACAAATTTCTTATCAGACTTTTCTGCTTCATTTTGAACATATGACAGACACATCATAAGTGTAACAAAGAAGATAATTTCTCCGCTGTCATCAAGATATGGTTGCTGTTCAGTATGAAAAGGAAAATTAATTAAATTTAAAAGATTTTCGTAATGATCTGTAACGAACAAAAATCTAAAAAATGCTGTATTAAAATTTTCAATGGACTCGTCAGTTACATTTAGTAAAATGGTTAAAAATCTAGTTTCTGTAGGAATGCTGCTGATATCAGATTCTGTTTGTTGATCATAATATTTGATATTGAAATTTCTAATATCTTTAATACAAAACAGTTCCATCAGATATTTAGAAATCTGCGCAAAATTAGATCGTCTTACTTCAAAGTAAAAAATCACATTATGGTCTTTATCAAGTGTATATCGATTAATTAGAAACATTAAAAAGATATAATTGTTTCTATTTTTAACAGAAAAATATGAGCTAATAAGAGGAAATTGAAATCCTAAGTAAGCTAAAGAAGAGAACAATTCATAAGTAACAAATTCACTGTTTTTTGCAAGAAAATCTTGTAAATCATAAGAATTATTCATATAAGAAAGGTCTTTACGAATCCATTCGATAATATGATCTTTATTAAAGATTTTGTATATCTCAAATTTATCTTCTTCATGAAACAGAATTACACAGTAGTTAAGTAGATATGCAAAAAATTTAACTGATTTAATATTTCCTAAAATGGAGTCACCCACCTTTGGATCAAAATATAGTGTCGCAAACTGATTGGAAATCGTAATTAACCAAAGACGGATTTTCTCTGAAGATAAATCATTATAGTTAGGTGAAGAAGGATTTATAAAATCGCAGACACCAACAAAAAAATCAGATATTTCTATAGGCTTTCTCTTGCTGTATGTCTTATTCCTTTTGTCATAATAATATTGTGCTTTTGCTAATTTATTGACTGCTAAAGAAGTATACTTCTCTAACATTTTGTTATATGTGTTGTTATTTGTTAAAACAACTCTAGTTAGTATTGAATAAAAAAATTGACAATTAAAGATGCTATTGCAATCAAATACAGTGTTAGGAAAATACTGAAGTATAACTTCTGCAATATATTTAGAAATTTCTAAATGAGGACTGTACTCATTGCTGGAATTTAGTATTCCAGATAAAAACTTAACATCATTAGCTTTGCTTTTAAATTTATCTTTAGGAAATAGAGCACTATATAGCCTGTAGTCTTCAGCTAAGCATTCACTTTTTTCATCTATTAGTAATTTTAGTAATGGTCTGATAGATAAGTATTCAGTCAACTTTTTTTTGTCAAAATTACCACTCTGAGATTGTTTTTCTAATAGAGTTGACTCTTTTTCTTCTTCAACAGTATTTAAATTTAAATTATATTCAGGTTCATCTAATTTTTTGTAATAAGATAGTTTTCTGTTTAAATAATTAAAAATAATTCCTTCATCTTTTAAAAGTTCCTCGCATTCAATTGGGTAAACAGATCTAAAAACTGCGTAAGAAAAAGCCTTTTGGGCAAATAATTTTATTGATGAAATTTCTAACGTTGAAAATACAGTATCAAGAGAGCCTAAGATATTTAGATAATCATTAAAGATCATTTTTACTAATCTTAGATCTGTTACAAAAAATGCTATATTAGATAGAAATTCATCTGTAACATTTTCTGTAGAAAGAAATTCTTTTTTCAAATTATCATTCTTGAAACGTTTACAGAGATCATTTCTGTATTTTATGAAGAACTCCCTGGAGTTAGCTGAAGTTATAACGTTTTGTACATGTATAGAAGAATCAAAAAACTTTACTGTTTCTAGTGCAGTATTGAAAATGTCAATTCTAATAACGTAAATAAAAACGATTTTTCTCTGTTTCCCTGTAATGTTATCAATGCAGCGATAATCATTATTCAGAATAAAGTTTAAGTTTCTAAGATGAGTGAGAACTTCATAATTGTCAGTCCTGTCAAGATCTTCAAATACTACATATCTGCAATTTGATTCTTCAAATAGATATGTGATCTCATCAAGATATGAATCAAAAATACTTTCTTCAGATTTATCTTTAGCGCTGACACCTACATTAAAAAATGAAATATTAGAGAATCGGAATCTTCTGAAGATATATTCTATAAAGGAATGTATTAATAAAAATAAAAGGCTCAGCTTTGGCAAAAGATCAATGTCTATACTGAAGAAATCTTCACGTTCTACTTGCTGATTTAGGCATAACAAAAAAACTGTTATACAACAGAAAATGACGAAAGTGATTTTTAACTTTTCTAAAAAATCAGACTTAAAATTTGAAAATAAGGAAACAGGTATTTTCTTTGAAATTTTACTGCACACAAGTTGTCTTATAATCTCTGTTTCTACTGTTTCCAGATCGAGCTTACAAGTGTCAAATTCAAAAGTTTCAGACTTACTATCCAGGTTACTTTCCAATGTATCTTCTTTTGTGTAGTTACTCTGTTTCCCTATTGTTATTGATTTTTTGTTAAGTTTTAAATTTGTCTTGTTACCTGAATCACTTTGTTGTTTATTGGATTGATTTTTCTTTTTACTTACATTTATATAATCGAAATCCGATAGAGAGATATAGATTACTTCATCATCTTCTCTCCTGTTATTTACAGTAAAGTGATTGAAAAAAGTTTTTATAAAACTACTCTTACCTGCTCCATAGGAACCGAATACAGCCAGGTTTTTAACATTGTCATTTTCAAGGAAAGATTTAAGTTCTTTAAACTGTTCAGCATATGGAGTTGAATTATCATCATTTAAGTTCTTGCTTTCTTCTTGAGACTTGTACTCATCAATAAGATCAATTGGAGCATAGTCAAAATATTTTGAACCTTTATCTATATTTTTATTTTTTCGTATTATTTTGTTTAGGCAAGATTTAACACCTTGCTTAGAAAATGGAAATTTTTTACATAAAAACGAAATAATTCGAAATACCAAATATCCGAAAAAGATCAGAAAAATAAAATGATTAACTTCAAATATGTAGTATAAGAATTTACTCAAAATTTCAAAGATGTAATTGTTATTTTGCATTAAAGACTCCTGCCTTATACATCTTTTGTAGATTATGAGCTTTTCTAATCTCTTTGTCATGCAGCAGAAAATAGCAGTCAGGCCTTAGCAAATCGTTGCTCATAAGATCAGTATCTGACATTGAGCAGAAAATCTCATGAATAAACTGTCATGATCTTTTCTGCTCACGTTTTAAACAGCAGACGCTATATAAGGACGATATGTGTCACTTATGTAGTATCTGCACCATTCTTCTCCCATAGATAACAGGATTTGCTGCATATCTAAGGGAACTCCTGTTAATCTTACAAACTCTGTACCAGGTGAATATGTCAGACTGATATTAGAGTTTGCAAGGTACTGATAAACTCTCATCAATGATGGTCTTGAAAGCTCGTTCTTATGGTCAGGTGTAGGAACCGTAAGTCTTTGCTCTTCCATCTTCTTTCTCATCAGATATTCTGTAGCAGAATAGATTCAAAGAGCTAAAGTCATTACCCACATCAGAGCATTTATTCTTGATGGGCTTTCAAGGTACAAAGTGTTTACAAGTAATCTTTTATCTTTAAGACATCTCTTGTTTCTCTCAACTACAGATTGCTTCTTATAGATAGAAAGTAATTCTTTCATCGTCCATTTACGCTCTGTATCTTTAGTACAGATGACGTAATAGGTTGAGTTTTCAACAGCAACTTTAACGGCTTCACTGTTAATTGAAGCTTCAGCATGAACTTTAACAGCAATAGTGACAGGCTTATCATCTTTCTTAGGTCTGCCTCTACCTTTATGTCCTTTTACCTCTTCATAGGTAATATCGGATACAGATACAAGTTTAAGCTTCGCTGTAATATCATCTATGCTCTTTTGAGCATCATCCATGCATTTACATGGCTTAGTTTCAAGTTTAGTTAAGGCGTTTTGAACTTTCTCAAGTTCTTTATTAGCCTTCATAGTAATAGTAACTTCTTTTCGGTTATGGAGAAGTTCATTCTGAACTAAAAGCCTTTTGAACTTCTGTTCTCCTATAGTACATTCTCCACACCACATAGCTTTGACACCATCAGGCTCATTACTGTCTACAGGTACAAGCTTATCAGGCTCCTAAGCTAACAGATTAAAGCACTCTGTTGCCTGTCCGTAAGAGTCTGGTATTCTGGTTACAGCATACAGATGATGTGATGTAGCTCCAAAGTGTTAACTCTTAATACAATAAAACAATAAATATAAAACTCTATTTTTGGTCAGTTGCCTTTGTATTTTCAGCCCAAATAAGTGAGGCTTCGAGCATAGTTGTGGGTAAAAACGAAGCCTTTGAATAATATATTTTACCCTTTTAGATCATTTAACATGATCTTAAAAGTTCTTTGAAAACTTGAATTGAAAAGACCATTTCAATCCTGTATTTTGTTAATAACGACAAAAACTAAATAAGGAAAAGAAATGGTCTCTGCTAATACTCTATCTAATAAAGAAATTGTTATCAGTCAATAACTGCATAATCGATGGATTTAATTTTGAAACAGACATTGATGGAGTAACAACTTTCAGAGTTTATCTGCATCCTTTAAAAAGACACTCAAACTGTTGTCATGTTTGTGGTAAAAGATGTCCTGTCTATGACAAGAGTAGAGTATACCGTAAATGGAGAGCCTTAGACTTAGGTGGAACCATAGTAGAGCTTTATAGCTTTACTAAAAGAGTATGTTGTAAAGAGCATGGTATTAAGACAGCATCAGTACCATGGTCATATCCTGGTTCAAGGTTCACCAAAGACTTTGATATGACAGCCACATTCCTTGCGATGAATATCAATAAGAAGGTAGCAACTGAATATCTAAGGTGTGACTGGCACACCATCATGAGGTGCATCTCAAGAGTAAGAGAAGTTCTAGAACCTGACATCAAGAAACGATATGACGGTTTGGTAAACATCAGTATAGATGAGACCAGCTATCGTAAGGGACATAACTATGTCACTACTGTAGTTAACCATGACACTAACGCAGTAGTATGGTGTGCACCAGGACACAGTACTGAAGTTCTAAGTAAGTTCTTTGAAGAGCTTACAGAAGAACAGAGAAAGAACATCCAATCAGTATCAGGTGATGGTGCCAAATGGATTGATGCCTGTATAGAAAAGTACATTCCTCATGCTAAGGTTGAGTTGATGCCTTTCATGTGGTTACATGGGCTACAGAAGGCTTAGATGAACTTCGTATAGAAGCCTGGAGAGATGCTTACTCAAGCTATAAAGACAAAGCTAAAGAGACCAAGCGTAAGAAAGGAAAGCCAAAAAAGTCTGATACTGCTTCTAAAAAACTAAATGAAGCTAAACAGAAAGCTACAGACATCAAAACCTCTACCTATACTCTTGGTAAGGCTCCTGAGAACCTTACTTCTAACCAGGCAGCTAGACTTGAAATGATTGCTAATACCAATCCAAGACTGTTCCGTGGTTATAAGTTAAAAGAACAACTAAGACTTGCTTTAAAGTATCCTGACTTAAAAGAAGCAAAAGGTGAGCTTAAGTCTTTCTTTTGGAGAGCTACTCATAGCAGAATTCAAGTTTTCAAAGAGCTTGCCTATAAAATTAGGCGAAATGAGGAGCATATCCTCAATACCATAGAGACTCAACTGAGCAATGTTAGAGAAGAGTCTATAAACAACAAGATTAAGTTGTTTTTACGTAAAACTTATGGCTTTAGAAACATCCAAAATATGCTCGATATGATCTTACTTGGATGCTCAAAAATTTTAATTCCGCTTCCTAACCGAGGTTGTAAAGGGCTGAAAGTAGCTTAGATTGAGGCTCTACCGTGTTCTACTTTCAATTATTTACCCATAAATATCCACGAAGAGCCAAATAATAATATAATTCCTTTACTTTTAGTAGCTCCATAATTTAATGCTGATGCGCAAGACGAAAAATCACCTTTTGATCCATCTATAAGAATTAGTTCGTACTTATTATTTTGAAATGAAAGACTTTTCAAGAGGCAATCACTCAATTGATTTTTGTTAGCGAACACACAAATTATAGATACACTTTCATTCATACAATTATTTCGTTCCTATGGTTAGTAAAAGCTTCACAAATACTAACAATCCCAAGCGAAGTCTTTTTACTTATCAAAGATGGCAATTTTTTTTTCTCTATAGCTTTTGCGAATGCAACTAATTCGTATCTTATACCTTCACCATCAAGCTGATAAAAATATCTTTTATTATTTGACGGATCTTCATACCTAATTTCAAAATAATCAGTTTTCCACCAAGGAGCTGGTACATAAACATAGCCATCTGTACCAGAAATAACTAAATTTCCCTCAGATTTAACACCATTACCTACAGTTATAGAAGCCATAGCTTGATCGAAAACTAAATTCACTCTTGTGAATATATCGTTTCCATTTTTGTCTTTATGAGTAATTATTTTGTATTGAAACTCAACACCAAGCAGCTCGAATATCGGCAACAACGCTGTAGGAGCCCATTCATAAAATCCTGGCCAGTCCGTAATATCTTTTCTTAAGCTTGTACAAGTTGCATCAATAGATACAACATTCCCAATTTTTCCTCCTTTTAATAAAAGCAACAAACGTGAAAACGCATTAGCGTAGGCTGTCTTGATTGCATCAACTAATATTACCCCTTTTTGTTTGGCTAAAAGATATAATTTATTAGCTTGTTCCACAGACAAAGCGATTGGAGACTCGCATAATACATGCTTGCCAGATTCGAGAGCAGTAATAATGTGATCAAAATGTTTTTCTGGCAAAGATCTAATATAAACACAGTCAATTACATTAAGTAATTCGTTATATGATTTAACAGCCTTATTTTTAAGTTCATTTTCAATTAAACTTATGTTGTCAGATAACAATGCCGTTACCTTAATACCATTTACAAATTTGCTTTCTCTAAAAACTTTATTTAAAAAAACTGAATCACCTATTAAGCCTAAACGTACTTCTCGTTTTTCGGATCTTATTTCTGTACTTGACACACCAAGTGTTCGTTCTAGATAGACAACATCACAATACTCTTTTAAATAGTCAAATTTTCCAATCCAATCAGAGCCAATAGCAAAGACATCAATATCTAACCTGCGAACATCGTCAATTTTCTGCCCCTCGTATTCTTCAATAATAATCTCATCAGCTAATCCTGTAGCACGCACAGCTTCAACACGTTCCATCAAAGACTGTTGAACATTAATCTTTCCTCGTGACTTGTCATAGTCGTCTGATGTAACTCCAACTATAAGGTAATCGCCTAATTTTTTTGCTCTTTCAAGCAACCTTATATGACCATAATGCAAAAGGTCATAAGTTCCATATGTAATTACTTTTCTCATTATGGTTTCTTTTTTAACTTATTTATCCAATTCTAGTAATGCTAACACGAATTTTTCCATAAAGCATTTTTCGCCAATAGAAACTCTTAAACAATTTCCGAACTCACCTACATTTGGATAATACTTGATGAGAATTTTCTTTTCGTTCTTCATTAGATTAACAACCCTAATAGCATCAGTCTTAGGTTCAATAAAAATAAAATTACCAGCTTCACCTTTGTGTCTGTAACCATTAGTATCCAACATATTTATAAGATATTTTCTTCCCTCATTAAACTTCATAACAAGCTCGTCTATCATACCAGGCGTAGTAAGTATTTTTTGTGCTAATAACATCGCTAACGCATTAGTGTTGTGTGGTGTACAGAATTTTTGAACATATTGAATATCTTGCGGATGTCCACAAACGAAACCTAAACGACATCCGGCCATAGAAAATAATTTGGAGAAAGTTCTTGTTACTAAAACTCTTCTATTATTCAATGCATATTTTACAAATGTCTTAGGATAAAAATAATGATATGCTTCATCAACCAACAAAGTGATTTGTTTTTCCTGACAAGCTTTAAACAACGTCTCAAATTCATCGTCAGAGTAAACATTACCCATTGGATTATTAGGATTTAACAAAATTAACAATTGTGTATCACTCGTCAATTCTGAAAGAATATTTTTGATACTAAAAGAAAGATCGTCGTTATATGGAACTTTTATAAAGTTTCTTCCATACATTTCTGAATAAACTTGGAACATAAAGTAAGAAGGTACAACACCTACAATACGCCCCTTTTCAGACGTAAAAGCTTGAATTACATAACGAATAGCTTCAGCAGAACCATTAGTGATACAGATATGCGAAATATCTGTTCCAATGTGTTTTGCAACAACCTCAGTAAACTGAAGAGTTTCAGGGTACTGGGACACGAGCTGTGGTGTAACCTCTTTTAAAGTTTCAGAAATAAAATGTTGAGGCAGCCCACCAGGATTCTCATTAAGATCTAATCTTAAATAATTTTTTCTTTCATTTTGATCAAAAACCCGAACTAAGTTTTTTATTTTCTCATCTAGAACATACATATACACAACTCAATAAAATTACTATTAAACGATTCAATATCATGTCTAACTATCTACATATCAGGTTAACTATACGTTAAAACAAGAAATATTAGTTACTAATATATTATCTACACTATAAGTATTTAAAGTAGAACGAAAAACATAATTTGATAGAGTACAAAACTTTTTTATACTCTAAGCTTCTGTATACTATTCATTTCGTTCTAGTTTCAATAATACCTTACAAACAATTTTCACAAACAATTTGGTAAATAAGCAATTTTTCTCTCACGTTACAAGAATCATAATAAATCTCAAGAATTAAATACAACTTAAACATTTACTAAAAAGCAAAGTTGCAAATAATATATTGCATTTCACAAAGAAACGTCATTTTATTTTCTAAAAACAATAAACTCTTTGAACTTTCAAAATCAAATCCAGCTCCGTTCACAAAAATCACTTATTATCTCATTAGCAATTTTGTCACAAATAAGAGAAGTATTGTCTATTCCCATTTCTTTAATAAACAATTCTCTTCTTTTTTTTCAAATAATCCACATTTAAAAAAACTCCAACATAGCTCTTTTAATATCAAATTCGTCATTAAAGTGATACATGACCGAATTCATTTTAATTCCTGTATTATCAAATGAGCTGAACCTTTCACAATAAAAGATAGGCTTATTCAGCATTAGAAACTCAATTAACATACTAGAAAATCTGAAATTATTAGATCTGATTTAGATGCTGTTTCCAAATAATAACATTATCATCTAAAGATATATTACTACATTTTGATATTCTTTTTTTAGTTCTAATATATCATTCTGAGTCATTAAGTTATTCTGAAAAAAATTATTAAACATTAGAGGATGGGGTCTAATTACAAGGTTATAACTTTTCATATCATCTGTGCTAAAAAAAAATAAGAGGCTCTAAAAGTAAAAAGAATGAAGTTCCATCATTGGCCAGTTTTTCTATAGACCATCTAGGAGTCCACAATATCTTATTAGTTTTGCCTATATTGTCTGTATATTCCTTTAACAAATCAAATCTTGGAAAACCTAATCCTAATAATTTTGTATATGCAATATTTGGAAGAATTTTTTCTACAATAATTATATGAAGACTCACCCTCACAAACAATTATGTCTCCTAAGGATAGCATCTAATAGTCTTGAAAGAACATCCCTGTTTATGTCTTCTACATTAAGCTCTTCATTACCAGTTAAAGCTCTTACAGGTTTACCACGGTAAAACTCTGAGGTTCCGTACAATGACTGGTATGGTACATTCAATACCTGACAACACAATAGCTTCACTAACTCACTTTGAGTTACCTTTACATGTGAACCTATCTTTCCAATACAGAACTCAATTACAGGTGCTAATTCAAAGTAATCAAATCCTGCTGCTGTAAGTCCTATGTTTCCTAGCTCTGTCAGACATTGGTCAGTAAAATTTTTGAATAAAACTTTAGTCGTAACTGTTTGATTTCAGATCACTTTCTACTAATTTATGGTCATCATAAAATTATATATTTAATTTTCAACGACTTTTTGCTTATTTTGCGATTAAAGGATCAAAACGATCGGTAGTAATTTCATCAGCGTGACTTAAGGATCACCAGATCACATAAAGGCTTTTAATTTTTCTTCAGATGCCTTATAAAGCTTTGGTACAAAAGAATATAAGGCACAGGAATATGGCATCTCTTGACGATTTTGATGATGACAACGAACAGGTAACAGCTGAGCTTGGTAATCTGGGATTAACAGCAGCAGGATTTGATTATTTCAACCTTGATGAGCCTATTGAGTTGTGCATAGGAAAGATAGGTTCCCATGTTAAGTTTAAGAGCTCTGAAATAGTAAAGCTTTTATGCTGTCAGGTCCTGAATGTACCATATCAGTCACTGTATGGAACGCAGGAGTTTTACCGAAACCGACCATTACAGGCTCTGATAAATCGTAAAGATGTTACATTTGAGCAGTTGGATAGAAATGTTCTTTCAAGAACTCTGGATGCCATCGCTGAATTTGGACCAGAGAAGCTGTTTTTAAGATGCTCTGCAAAGGTAGCAGAGAAACTGGGGCTCAAGGTAGAGAGTGTCCATTTGGACAGTACCAGCTTCCATTATTCTGGAGAGCCAAGAATTGAAGATGGATGCAATATTGTTCTCGACTAGGGGTACAGTAGAGACAATCATCCAGAGCTGGGACAGATAAATGAGCTGATGCTTTGTGATGAACTGAGTAAACTGCCTATATTTGAAACCTGTGTCAGTGGACATGTATCCGATAAGACCAGTTTCAGAAATGTCATTACTGACTATTGGGACAGTATCAAGGCTCAGTTTAAGGATTTACGTTATCTTACAGGAGACAGTGCCTTATGCACCTCTCCTATTGCCAAAGCTGCTAAAGAACATGGCATTAAAATGGTAACTTGTATTCCTGACAAGAATGACGAGGCTACAGCCTGCAGAAAGATGTTAAAGGCACATCCTGAAGAGCTTGTTCCTGTAGATGAGAACAATCCTGAAGGAACTAAAGCCATGTGGTGTGGTGAAGGTAAACTTGGAGATGAAACCGTAAAGAAACTGCTGGTACAGAATGAGTTACTTTACTCCACCAAGAAGAGGATCATTACCAAAAGAGCAGAAAAGGAGCTTGATAAGGTAAATTCTCAGCTGAAGAAACTCTGGACGCAGCCCTGCAAATGTAAGGCTGATGCAGAACAGGAATTAAAGAAAATCACAGCTAAGCTTAAGCTTGTAAAGCTTACTGATGCTGGTATTGGCTATGAGGAAGTACAGAAATACACTCATAAAGGAGACATGGTAAGGATGAGCAAAAGGTAACGGTTGCGGTTAAGGTTAGAGCTGAAGTTGAGCTTGATGATACCGCCATAGAGCAGAAGATAAAAGAGGATACCTATTACGTCATCTGCACCAATGATGTTGAAAGAAACTGGACTATGGCAGAGCTCATAGGTGTATATAAGAAGCAGTCTGTAGTAGAGCGTAACTGGAGATGCCTCAAGGATAAGAAACTGCTTATCAACGCAATCTATCTGGAGCTGCCATCAAGAATAAATGCACTGATGTGGATTATGACCACTGCTCTTTTGATATATACCGCAACAGAATACCTGATGCGAAAGAAGATGCAGGAGCAGAAGCTCACTATACCATCTCCGGATCATAAGGTTCAGCTTGAAAAGCCAAGCCTTATGAGACTGTATCAGTATATAGGCAACAGTGGAATCGTCCTTCAGTGCAACCGAAGTACAGGAAAAGTATCTGTACTTGGACTTCCGACTGAAGTAAAACTGGTCCTGATAGCTATGGGAGATGAATGGTGCCGGTATTACCTTAAGTCGTATTACCAGGACAAAGCGTTTTAACTTGTTGATTAACTGAATAATGATGTTTTATTCGAAAATTTTACCGATCAATGCGAGCTCTGTTGAAAGTAAATCACCTGTGTTATCAAACTGTACTGCCATCATTGTGATCCTGTTATATCTCTTTGATGGCTATCTTTTAACCTAAGTTGACTACATTCTCAAGCTTATAGTACTAAGCGTGATCTTTGTATCACATACTGATAATGTGAATATTGTAAAGTGATCCGAAAGTCATACAATCAATATTATCGGATTGATTTATTTAAAATAATTGTTAGATTAATTACATTTTTTAAAAATTAATCTAAAATTAAACACTTAAATAAGTCAGGAATATATTCCTAATTTTTGCTGCTCAATGTCAGCTCAAAAAAAATTACTTCATCTGTCGATTTATTTTATTAGTTAACAACAGATAAAGCAATAGATCAACTAATCAGAAATAGAATCATCAATAGCTTTATATTACTCTAGAATCTAAAATAAATAAAAGCATTATATGTAGCACCAAACAAAGGCATGTAACAAATTAGAAGTAAAATTGCAGTCCATGTATAACTTAAAGATGAAAGCAAATCAGGATGATTGTTATATTTAGTGTTTACTTTATCTCTAATTATTCTGTACAGAGGTGTTGACAACAATAGTGCAAAGAAAATTGTAAGATAAGTCTTATAAGTGAAGAATGGAATACAAACCTTAAAAGACTGAGGAGTCATAGGACCAAAGTTAAATAGACCAGTCAAGAAGCTATAAAATTGCTCGATACTACTAGATCTAAAAATCAACCAGCCTAGTGAAAATACAGCTATTGTATATGCATGAGCTAACCATGAAGGTAGTAACCTTTCTGGAAAATGATTTGTTACACGTTCTAATATTAAGAAAACACCATAATAGACGCCCCATAGGAGAAACATCCAATCAGCTCCATGCCAAAAGCCACATAAAGCAAAAACCGTAAACAAGTTAATGCAAGTTCTAATTTTACCTTTTCTATTACCACCCATTGGAATATATAGGTAATCTTTAAACCATCCTGACAAGGTCATATGCCATCTGCGCCAAAATTCAGAAATTGATTTGGATATGTATGGATAATTAAAGTTTTCAGGGAAGGTAAAACCAAATATTCTACCTAGTCCAATAGCCATATCTGAGTATCCTGAAAAATCAAAATAAATCTGAAGTGTATAGCATAACAATCCAATCCAAGCAGCTAATGCTGTAACTTCAGCATTAGGAATGCTAAAAGCCGCATCTGCTATTTTTCCACAAGCGTCAGCTATCAATAATTTTTTAGCAAGACCAAATGTAAATCTCTTAAATCCTTCACAGAAGTTTTCACAACTTAAAGTTCTTGAAACAAGTTCTTTTGCAATAGACTCATATCTAACAATCGGGCCTGCTACAAGCTGAGGGAACATTGTAAGATAACAGCCAAAATCAATTAAGCTTCTAGCAACCTTTGCCGTTCCTCTGTAAACATCAATTAAATAACTAATAGCTTGGAAGGTATAAAAAGAAATACCTAAAGGTAATGCTACATGAAAGTTTGGTGCTGGTCTTAAATCTTGAGGTAATTCATTTACTACTATTCCAAATAACTGAGTTGAGATAATAAGATTGATATACTTAAAGTAAATTAAGAAAGCTAAGTTAAGTACAACACCAGTAAATAACCAAAGCCCACAATTTTTTGTACCTTTATTAACTTCTATTACAGTAGCTAGAAAATAATTGCCATACATTGAAAATAGAAGTAACAGAATATATGTAGGTTCTCCCCATGCGTAAAAGATCATTGAGCACACAAGAAGAACGATGTTTAAGCACTTAAACTTTGCCTTTTTAGGAATGATGAAAGCAGTCAAAAAATATAAAGCTAATGTTAAAGGCAAAAATACAAGCACAAAAGTTACAGAACTAAATACCATCTTTTTTCATCCTATTTCTAAGATCATTTACTTCAGGGATGTCTTCAAATACGTAATTTCCAGGAACAGCACCAGGATCAAAACGAAGATAGACTTGTTCAAATGGCTTGACATGTACGGTCATGTGAACGAGATTTTTGCCTCTAACAATGTTTTGAACAACATACCTCAATGTGGTATCTGACTCTGTTCTGTAAAAAATCTGGGCAAAGGTATTTTGAGGAGAGGAATACTTACCTATAACTACAACTCTACCTAAGTAATCAGCTTTTACAGGTTCTGAAAATTCGACAATAGGATCTGCATTTTGGGCATGCAACGTGTACACAGCGTTTTTTTGAAATTTATCTTTAAGTAAATTACAGTTTAAAAGATGAACTGCATTACTATTAATATCAAAATTACTGTCAAGTATATAACCGCCTGTTTTGAGCCATACATCACCGAGAGTTCTTAATAAAGGATCATCGTGAACTTGCACACGTCCTCCCCACCACATTCTTTCGACAAACTCTTCAATTACAGCATCGGGTCTTATTTTTTTTAATCTGTAATTTGCGACATCAGTATAAGGTTTTGTTAAAACATAATGGGAGTGCAGATAAGTATGAACATTGTGAACAAAAGGTGTAATCCTATTAGCACCGTGTGTTGCTCCAAAATATGAATCAGAAAAAAACCATAAGGTTCCTTTTGAAACATTGTTGTTTATACAAAGATTATGATATTGATCAAAATGATCAATAGCTAATCCACATTTTATATTATCAAACTTATTTATTTTAATAAATTTAGACCTATCAATGCCATAAACACCCGCCATGACATCTTTGTCAAATATCTCGTAATATTTTGGAGTTTCAACAGGATTAAACATGTTATTGTTTTTTGCAAGGACAGAAGCCATATAAGGATATGCAAGCATCATAGCATTTCCGTTCCAATGAACATTATCAAATTTTTTGTCGTACAATTTCATTTTTAAACGAAATGGATCAAGAAATACTTTGAGATCATAAAATGGAATTTTTGAGTGCTTCAATGAATCGATTTGAGATACATATGCCCCTTGATGCTTTATTATTTTAGAATAAAAAGGCAGAAATTCAGGATATAAAGTTGTTTTATCTGGTGCTATAAACAAATAAAAAGGAATATTCTTACTATAAAAAAAAGCAAACTTGCCAGCAGCAGATAATCTTAAACATTCTTGGAAAATAGAATCAAAATGATTCACACCTAAAGCGTTGTAAACAACATCAGGCGCATTAAGGAGTTCATCATTTTTTCCAGTAATATTCTCTGATACATAACTTTTAAGAAGGTGTTCCGACAAATATATATAAGATCCAATAAAGATATTTCTTAAAGGCAAGTGATCCTTAAAATAAAGCTCCCACTGTGATGTAATTTCTTTTAACTTTAATTTTTTTAAATTTGGTTTTGAAGCAAGAGCCCTATTTTCATTTACAAGAATACAGTCCAGCTCATGTCCAGAAATTTGCAAACATAACGGAAGTGAAATAATTAAATAGAAGATAAATGAAAAGAGTGCTATACAACATTTAACATTACCCCCCCCCGACAAAATAAGTTTAATCATTGATAACATATATACTTCCTTAAAAAACAGACAACCATCTGTTCAAATAGCAGGTCATTAAGACCTCAGATTCACTAATGTATAATACACATTTACTCATCATATTACTTATATACGATCAGTCATTATAATGCAATTTCATCTATCTCAGGAAACATTGTTCCAGATTTGAAATAAATTTGAGAAGTTAAGAAACTAGCTTGTGGCAATGTTATTTCAAAAAGACAAGATTCATCATTGTATAGCCAATCAGAATACTTGTTCAACTAAGTAGCAAATGAATTTATTTTTACAGACTTAATACCGTAAGCTTGAGAGATTAATTTAAATTCAGAAACTGTATATCCTACACTTTCGGAAGTATTCTCCAATCTATCACAGAAGTTATAATGTTGAGTTTTACTAATTTTACCAAGGACTCTATTATTTAAGATAAATATCTTTATTGGTAAGTTCTCTTGTTTAACTGTTTGAAGTTCTTGAATATTCATCTAAAAACCACCATCTCCAAAAATGCAATAAACAGTTTTTTTTATTTTTTGAAATTGATTCTCCTATAGCAAAAGGGAAAGCACCCCCATTGCGCCAAATCCACCAGCAATTAAAATTCTTCCATTATCACCTTATTTTAAATATTCCAACCCCATTCGTAAGGAATGGTCTCTCCCCAATTGCAAATAAAATAACAATAAAACCACAAAAATATTATCCAAAGGAAATAAATAGTGTTTAATACCACCTTATTTTTTTGATTATAAAATTGAGATTGAATTAAAGGGTATAGGATAATATTAAAAATTTGAAAATAATATAAAACTCTTCCAGCGAATCCAAAATATAGACCACAAATTGAAAAAGAGAATGAAAAAACAGGGAAATAATATATAAAAGATAAACGTTCATCAATTTTATTTTTAGCGATCGAATAAATTGCTAAAAATAAAATTGGAAATTGAGAAAATATAAATAGAATGCTATTTGTTTGAGTTTGATAGCTATAAAAATGCTCTTCAAACCTTTGAGGTAACATACCAATGGATACTAAGAAGGTTATGTACATTGGAGAAAAAAGTATGACAATAAATGTACCTAATAAGAATAACATAATTAAATATTTTTTATACTTAAGTGTTTTTATAAAATTGTAAATTACAAATAAAGTAAATATAAATAATCCTACAATACCAGAATCATGAAATAGTATAGAAAAAAGAGTTCCAATTAAAAAAATAACATATTTTTTTTTAAACAAAAAAAACATGAAAAAAAAGAGAATAGATACAGCAATAGATTGACGAACAATATTAAGAGAATAGTTATAAAAGGATAATATATAAAGTAAAAGGCAAAATGAACTGGATATCTTATAATCTCTCGAAAAGAGTTTAATAGCACAAAACACGAAGAATAAAATAAAAAAATGATTAATCAAAAAAACAACATGTATGTCATTAGATATTCTAGAACATAAGAATGAAAGATAGTCATAACCGAATTCAAGCTGATGACTATATAAAAAATCTTCAAAATTATAATATTGTTTTGAATTATTGAAAACCAATTCAACATAATAGCTAATGTCAGTTCCAATGTTATTTGCTCGTCCTGAAGCTATCGTCAATAGAACAATAAAAATTATTACCGTACAGATTGCCTTAAAAAATCTCAGATTTAACTGAGATTTGATTAAACATACAAAACTTATAAAAAAATATGAAATAATATATGTCATATAAAACCAGAACACCAACTAAAGAACACTCTAAAACGTAATAAAAACTAGCTACTAAAAAAATGTTTATAAAATAGTTCTCTTTTTTGATCTAAAACATTTTTATCAAATAGCTTGCTTTTTTCAAAGTTCTTTACTGATTCATCTATTCTTTGCTTCGTTTCAATAAGATGGCAAATTTTATGCGATAATTCAATATAATCGCCAGCCTTAAACAATAGTTCCTTTGATATTAGTTCATAATTTCCACCAACGTCAGAACAAATTACAGGACAAGCTCTGCTCATAGCTTCCACAATTGAACGACAGAGTCCTTCTGTGAAGCTTGGTTGAATATAAATATCAATGGAATCAAACCACTCAAAAACAGATTCATGTGGTACTGCTCCAATAATATTAACACGGTCAGATACATTCAATTTTTTTGCTAACTCTCTGAGCTTTTTGCCGGATCCAGCTCCAATCAATTGATATTCAATAGAATCAATTCCTAGTTTACTTAGTTCTGATAGAGCTTTTATGACAACGGATTGTCCTTTCCAATTCACATCTAAAAAAGCAGCAGTTCCAATAACTAATTTCCTATTATTTGACCTTGTTAAATTTATTCTGTTTTCTAGAGTTGAGTCAGATGAACTTAGTAAAGAAACATCAGAACAGCCTAGCATTTGTCCTTTGCAAGGATATCGTTTCTGCAAAGCATTTTCAGTTACATATACTGCATAGTCAACATCTCTCATTTTTGTTCTACACTGAATTTCTCTTATAGGAGCAATTAACTTTCCTAGTAAACTATGATACCAAAAGCTTTCAAAGGCAAAGCCGGTTACTTCAACTAAATATTTTTTTTTATACTTTTGTGCATATTTCAACGCAGTATTTGTGTATATATCTCCCAAAGATCTAATAACTACGTAATCTGAACATTTAACTTCTTGACGGATCGTAGATATAATTTTAAGTAGTTTGCTAACTGAAAATAAATTAATACGAGGCTTATAGATATCAGGTAATGCAATACATCTATCAACCACATCTGAGGCTAAATTAAATTTACTTTTTGCATCATCAGAATTATAAATCTTATTTTCTCTGCGCAAGATCACAGACAATTCAGAATCATTAAATTTATATCTTTTCCATATATTTTCATCAAAGTTAGAATCAGTGTATATTTTTCCGTCTTCGTCAAATTTCCACCTAGAACCGCCCTGAACAAATAATACAGTAGATTTCATCACTTAAATTATTCCCAATTATGTTTTGTTAAAATTTCACATTCATTTTATTGTTAACTTTGATTTTAAGTTACAACAAAAAAAATTCGATAGTTCTTAATTTTCTCTTTTCAGTGTTTTATATAATAAATATACATAAGTTAAAATCTTAAATTCAATATAATTTGAATTCAATAAGCAACCTATAAACAAACGTCTCCATGAAGATTTTTGAAAGTCAGTGTAAATAAATTCATTTTCTTTAAGTAAATTCATGAATTCTTTCAGTTCATTTTTAGCAGTTCTATTCCCCATATTTACATATATAATACAGTGACCTGTAATAGCTTCACATATTCTCCTATATACAATGGATTTAATCTTCTGAGAGCTAAACAATTTTGTTGTATAAAATTTAATCAAACTTAAAATAACAAACTCATGTTCCCTGCGTCTTTTTATATAGCTCATCATTGAACAACTTTGAGTCTGATTTCCAAACAAATATTGGTATACAGAAAAGTCTAAATAGGATAACGTATTTACATATAACAATGGATATATACAATATTCCATATCAACATAAAAAACTTTCTCATCAATTACAGGACCAACTTTTTTTATTATTTCAGTTTTAAACGTCATCGCATGCATATGCAAGTCTTCATTTCCAGATAACTTATTAACTGACACAATTTTATTTTTGTAAGAAGGATCTGAACATGGTTCAACATGAGTTTTTAAAGAAAAGTCTTTTGAAGAAATTATGTCATATGGATTAATAACAAGATCAATATCACTCTTCATTAGATAATCCACTAAACGCTCAATACCGTTTTTATCAACCCAATCATCAGAATCGACAATTTTAAAATACTTTCCTTTTGCTTCAACAATTCCGACATTTATGGTTGATCCATGTCCACCATTAGCTTTGTTTATGACTCTAACAGAATTAGGATATTTGTTAGCGTATTCTGAAGCTATATCTTTTGTCCTATCAGATGACCCATCATTAACAACAATGATATCAAGAAAATCCAAAACAGAACTATTGATCATTGAATCTAAGCAACGAGCAATATCTTTTTCAGCGTTATAAGCTGCTATACTAACTGTCAAAATTTTATCAAACATAACACAATAATAAACCTTGTACTAAAAATTAACTATTCTTCTTCATGATGTTACAAATTGAAATCAACATAACAACAAAATTCAAAAAAAAGTAAAAAAGAGAAAAAACATCCATCGTATCAAAAATGATAGCAACTAACATTAAAACTTGAACAAAACCAGAAACAGAAATTAAATTAAGCAAAAATACTCTTATAAGACCATAATTCGATTTATCGTTAACAAAATTAACATCACAACTTGTTCCTAAAGAAGACATTGTTTTATGCATTACTAATCTTGGAAAAATACTGAACAAACCAGACATAGCACCAATAACAGTGTATGAATCTTTTGGAATGATATTAAAATAATCTAGAAATCCGATGTTGTTAGAAGAGGCAATTCCCACACTAAAAAAAGCAAAATACATTGCCAAATAACCACTCATAGCATCATATACAGAACCAAGTCTTGTATATTGTTTTTTGTACCTTGCAATGTTTCCATCAACTGCATCGAGTAAATCCCAAAGAAAAAAGAAAAAAAATCCTATAAGCAGACCAAATTTGCAATCGGAAAAGCAAAAAAACAAAAAACCAAATATGACTGGAAGTATGGATAATACAGAAACTTGGTTAGGAGAAATTTTTGTATATAAAAAAGGAATGGTCAAAAAATATGACAAAGGTCTTACTATGTAATAATCAAAGTAGCTATTTTTTTCAGAACTTCGTTTTTCAGGAGTCATTGTTACTTTATGAATTTGATATGGAGAAATCATTTATATTTCCTTAATAAAACACCAATTATTTATAGATTACCTTTGGATCCTTTCCAAAGCTCTTAATAATTCAACCTCTTAATCTCAAAAAAATTTGAGTTAAAACGTTAAATATAAGCGGTCCAGCACCGACTTTGCTCTTTAAAATATGATTTTTGATTATAAAGTCTTTTTAAATACACAGTTAAAATGGCTCAGGTGTACTGCTTTGAGCCCCTTTTACACATATCGGCGTTCGTTCTCTTTTAGCCAGAGCTAAATTTTCTAAACGCTTAGGTGCTGATGTATTTACTCTTCTTTCTGTACTTGTTACTTCTATCTTTAAAGGTTATCCAAATCTGTATAGGTTCTTTGAATCTACTGAAGGTAAGTCATTACCTTTTAGTAGAGATTCTGTTTACAGATTTCTTTCTAATCCTAAGTATGACTGGCAATCACTGATGTTTTACATAGCAACGTTTATCATCAGATTTATCTGTGAGCTAAATAAAAACAATAAGAACCAGGTTAACTGCTTAATAGTAGACGATACCATGATTGAGAGATGCCGAGGTAAAAAGGTTGAGCTCTTATCTAGACAGTACAACCATGTTATTGGCAAAACAGTTAAAGGTTTTACCAATTTGGCTTTAGGTTGGACTGATGGTATTAACTACGTTCCTTTACTGAGTCATCTTATAGACTCTAATAAAGAGAAAAATCTCATTCAGAAGGCTAATACAAGTAACATTGATAACAGAACTACTGGAGCTAAACGCAGACTCTTAGCTTGTAAAAAGAAACCTGAAGTGCTCATCAGTATGTGCAGGAGAGCAATGAGAGCTATTCCTGCATCTTACATTCTGATGGATTCATGGTTCTTTTCTGACTTCCTTGTAAGAAAGCTTAAGCAGTTAGGTTTACAGAGTATCTATCTTGTTAAAAGTAACCTTCAGTTCAAACAGGAAAAAGGTAGTGCTAAATCCTTTTCTAAAAAAGAACTACTTAAGAAAATCAATGGAGGCAAACTCAACAAGGCTAAACTTATTACCTCTGTCATTGCCTATACAAACAAAGACTTAAAACTAAGACTTGTCTTTGTAAAAGACAGAAAATCTACAGACTGGATCTGCATTGTAAGTACTGATATAGACTTATCTCCTGAACGTATTATTGAACTCTACGGTAGAATATGGTCTATTGAAGTTGCCTTTAAAGCTCAGAAAAGTTATCTCAGGCTTAAAGAGTTAGTGTCAGGCTCATGACTTTGGTACCGGCAATGCTTTTATGGTCATTGCTAATATCAGATTACAACTCATGGAGTTTAACAGACGTCACGACAACGATTCTAGTTCTATTGGAGAACTCTTCTATAGCGCCCGTTCTGAACTTACTGCCATTACATTCGCTGAAACTCTGCAAACATTACTTCTGCTTATAGATAACATAGCTGTTACCTTAGATGCTGCTGGCTGTATCTGTAAAGGTAAATTAGCTAAAGCAAAAGAAGTAATATCTAACGCAATCTCAGAGTGGTTCTCTAGTATTACTGACTACATCAAAATGTACATTCAGTTACCACAGACGTCTTAATAATCAAAAATCATATTTTAAAGAGCAAATGCCGTGTTAAACCGCATTGTTATCTGCATTTTGAATTAAATTCCAAATGCAAAAATTGAGTAAAAAAATTATATTCTCTTATTTTCTAAAATAAATATAAAAAAGGTATACAGCGGATTGTTAATAATTATGATTCTTTGTGAATATATATCTCTGTTATTATAGAAAACACACTAAAGAGCATGAACAGAGAATTGCTGATAGCGGTAATCTGTACCTTATCAGAGGTAAATTAAGCACTGCTGCTACCATTGATAGAGCTATTGGTGATGATGGTAAGTCTATACCTGAGTTTAAAGGAAAGACTGTTAATAAATTACCATCAAAATCCTGTGCTGACTTAGATGTTACCTTTGCTTCTGGTCATAAGAATAGAGTCATTGTCCGTTATAATCCTAACTGTACAGATGATGATAAACGTTCTATCTTAAGAACTAATATCCCAAGAGACAGACTAGGTGCTAAACAGATTTACCTGCTCTATAGAATCAGATGGGCTATCGAACTGTTTAACAAAGCTAATAAGCGTAGTAACTGCTTAAAAGCATTAACTCAGCTAATGAGAACATCATTCTCTCTTTCATCCTGTTGTCTTTAACTGTTTCTATCATTAAAACCTATACCGGTCTTAAATGTGCCAAAGATAATAGCTTTGAATGGATTTCAATGCTAAAGCTTCATAAACAGAATGAATGCTTTGAGGTGTTATTCAAAGCCTTACTTTTCCGTAAGTCGTCCACTGTATATCAAATTTTTAAAGAACTTCTCGATGACATAGCTCTGCTCTGTCAAAGATCAGAGCCATCTAATCGAGATATTGTTAAGTTAAAAGATCTGCCAACTTAAGTGTGGCAACTCGTTAACCAACCTAACCCTTCTGCTAAAATTGCTTAAGGTCTTGGGTATGAGTAAATATGCTAAATGAGCAAATTTTTGAATAAAGTCTCATGATTTTTTGCAACTAGCTTTATATCGAATTTCCTAATCAAATCAATGTAAGCAATTTTTGTTAATTTCATAATTAAATCTTCGTTATCATACAATTTGCATATAACATTTGCCGCTTTTTTATAATCATCTTCAGAAATCAACAAACCATTTCTTAGATCTTTAGTATCTATTCAGAACCATCGCCTAAGATAATGTCAGCATTACCAGAAAAAGCAGAGGTTAATGCTTCAAAAGCACTTATGCCATGCTTGTTACCGGTACTGATGAATGACATCAGCTTAACGTAGTTATGAGCACCTTCTATGCTCCGGAAACATCCGGAGACTTTTATCTTTGTTTTTACATTGCGAACATCACGCTCAGACTGATTGTTATCAAAAGACACAGCAAAGTTATGTACAAATCTGCACACGTCTTCCTTGAACTTTTTCAGTCGTTCAATCAGAGCTCTGGCTTGCCTAGTTTTTTCCTGCCTCTCGTTTTCTTATCAGAATTTGGAGGTGGACTTTCCTTATCAGCAAGTTTCATGATGTCATCATATTCTTTACTGAAGGCATCTATTTGCGCTTTAGACAACTCTCTGATAACTTTACTGATTGCAATCTCTTTAGCTGATTTCATACCTAACAGAAGTTCAGAGAATTTATCAGCCCATTTATGGTTCTCTTCATTCTCTTTAACAGCATTAAGCTCTCTTAATAAGAGAGCACAGCATAGAGCATGCTATATCTCTTTATAGTTATGGTATGAAGTCCAACCATCATGGCATGCAACACCAGTGAAGTCAGGTAGTACTCCATTGTCATCCATACCATCAGAGCCTCGTTTACCATTTACTGTCTGATATGTAAGCTTGCTGTTAGAGGAATTATGTACCCAGAACAGTTTACCTAAGGCTCTAAGACCTGTTTCATCAAAGTGACCGTCATCAGCTTTGATTAACAGCTCTTTTACTTTTTCCATTACAGGTCCTACCTTTTGAGCACAGCGTTTGACCATGCTGCAGATAGTTCTAGGTGTAATACTGATATTAAGTAAGCTGCTTAACAGTACATGTATTTTGTTTAAACTTACAGCTCCATAAGTACTTAATAAGCCTGACAGAACTGTAAGACTGTCCCCATACTGAACATATGCCTTTACGTCCTTTGGAAATTCTCCTGTTAAAGATTTCTCTCCACAAGGACAGTTCTTTGCAGTTATCAGCTGATGCTCTACAACATGTGATGTGATTTTTGCTTCGATTACATATCTGGAACTGTCACAAGCAAATACATGATCTGATGCTAAACAACTTGTGAGATTACTGCAACACTTACACTTATCTGGTATATGTGTCTTTACCTCATCAGGAGCATGTGGTACTGACAAATGGGCTCATTTATGTCCTTTCTGTCCACCGGCTTTCAGCCCTGAGGTCTTCCTTAAACTTCTCTTCTTCGGACTCTTTGCAAAACCATCACTTGATGGTGGCTTTGAACTGTTATTTGAGTTCTGTCCTAGCTGACGTTTTAGTTCTTTGATTTCATCTTGCAGGGCTTCAATGGTTAAACTCAACTTCTTATTTTGTTCTAACGAAGTTTCATTCTGCTCCATTACACCTGAGAACGTGGTTATCATCATCTTGATGATGGTTGACAACGAGAGTACAAGTACAGATAAATCTGCAGGTGCTTTATCTTTCAGCTCATGACATATCTTTTCTGCATCCTGCTTTAACTCGTTGAAATCCATTGAATCACCTCTGCTTTTCTACTGCTGTTATTATACCAACAGCACTTTTTTGCATTAGCGATAGCTCAATTTCAACTTGATGATGCGTCTCAAAAAGATCTGTAACGCTCTTTTAAGATCTCTTCAGATCGATGACATGAAAAAATGACAAAACAAAAGCCTTAAAAAGAATCCCTCTGTAATCGCTGTATATGCGCTTATAGAGCGATTTTTAACAGCTCTAAGAAAAAAGCCTTTTAGAAGAACTCTGTGAGCTTGTTCACAATATAAATTTCAAAAGAACACTCAGTCTGTGAAAGGCTGAGTAACGTTAAAATTAGCTTATGAACCTACGGGGTTCTGAATAGTTACGAATTATTTATCTTAAGCTCTAAACAATTCTTTATGCACCTGTCATAATATAGAGCCAAATTCATAGATTCTAATTCTGAGTCAAAGCCCTTGCTTCTAACAAGGAAACTAAAATCCTTTCTTACATAATTATTCGAATTATCAACGATTTTTTCAGCCCAATACTTAGCCGAATCTTCTAGGCTTAAAAAATGTCCTAGCTTATCACTTGCACTAGACTCTTTAGGAATTTCATTTGAGAAATATACAGGCAAACCACAACACTGAGCTTCTACACCAACAACTGGTAATCCTTCATAAAGTGATGGTAACAAGAAACAATCCATAGCATTGTAAAATTGTCTAATATCTTCTCTTCTTCCTAAATACAGAACACTCGACTCTATTCCTAATTCTGAAACTTTAGAAAGCATTGGTTCTCTTAAGTCACCATCTCCAATAATGAGCAGTTTTGCATTTTTCTTTAATTTTAAAATTTCGTTAAAAATATCGATTATGAATAGAGTATTTTTCTGAGCTGTCAATCTACCGATATGGCCGACAACAAAACTATCTTCTAAATGAAATTCGTTTCTACATTTTTCCCTTAATTCAGGACTATATTTATTTTTGTTAACATCTATAACTGTTTTAAATATCGATACCTTACCCTGCTCATAGAATTTCTTAAATTGCCATTTTCCACATTCTTCGCCGTTAGCAACAAAGTTTGTAGAGAAAAATCTAGAAAAAGGTTTTAATATATTCTTTAAAATTGTTTTATTATCTGATCTATGGGCCATCGAAATACTTTCGTTAATTCTTACTGGAACTCCAGACATATAAGCAGCAAACAAACCAAAAATATTCATGGTTCCGTTATATCCATGAACAATTTTATATCTGTTATCTTTGCATATCTTCTTTATCGCAAAGATGTTCTTAATAATATTCTGATATCTAGGAACGATGTAAACTCTTCCGCCTAGTAATTCAATTTCATCCTTGGGGATTGAATTTGAATCATCGTCACAGATAAAATCGAACTGATACTTACTTCTGTCTATATTTCTGTAATATTCCATTACAAGATTTTTCTTTCCGCCTGAATGCATTTTTCCCATAATAACCCCAATTCTTTCAGGCTTCTTTTGAATACTTTTTAAAAAGTTTGCTGTTTTAACGATACCATCTTCTAAACTAAGAGGTGACAACTTACCATATGATGACTCATATCTAGATATATCTAAGAAGTTTACTGGTACATCTACAGATCTTGACTGTTTGTAAGATATGTTCAATTTTAAATTGAGAGAAGACGAAATTTTTTCAATAATTGATTTTACAGATGTACCATAACCGCAACCTAAATTATATACCTTGTTGCCGTCAAACTCTCCGAATGCAATATTTACAATTGCACGTATAGCATCATCTATATATATAAAATCTCTTACAACTGAACCATCACCATAAACACAAAGTTCTTCATTGTTAATTGCTTTATTGATAAAAGTTGTCACTACACCTAATTTACCATTTGGTCTTTGATATGGACCATATGGATTTGCTAGCCTAACGACACGATAATCTAAACCGAACATATAATCATACAAATAAAGTAACTTTTCTATAGTTAACTTTTGTAAACCGTATGAAGATATTGGATCAGTTGGCAGATTTTCAGATAAAGGACACTTACTTTCTTTGCCGTAAACTGTACCACCCGAAGAAATAAAAATAACTTTCTTAATTTTATTTACAACACAAGAATCAAATAGTTTTGAAGAAAAAACAACATTGGATTTCATATCCAAACTTACATGTAAATTTGAACTTGTTGGAATATTGCTACTTGCTAGATGAAAAAGAAGATCTTGGTTCTCCAAATAAGGAAAACGATCATTATCATCTAAAGATGAAGAAACATATCTAACATTTTTAGGTAGTTGATCTCTAATATCAGAAAAATAACTTAAAGATTTATCTACGAGAGTTAAATTAACATCCTTATTTTTAACTAACGCTAAAGCTAGATTCTTACCAATGAATCCACCAGCACCTAAAATAATAATATTCATAAACTGTTTAAAATCCAAATATTAATTTATATCTTCTAATAGCTATTTAGCTCCCTTACCAAACAGCACAACCTTAATGGTAAGGAGAATAATCTTAAGATCTAAGAACACCGACCAGTTATTGATATACTCCATATCAAGCTTAACCACTTCATCAAAGTCCTTGATATCACTTCTACCACTAACCTGCCATAAACCTGTAAGACCTGGTGCCATTGATACACGAGCTTTATGTTTAGGCTCATAGTGATTGTACTCATCTACAGTAGGAGGTCTGGTACCAACTAAACTCATATCACCTTTTAGTACATTTAAGAACTGAGGCAACTCATCAATAGATGTTTTTCTAATAAAGTGACCTACTTTTGTAATTCTAGGATCATTTTCCATCTTAAACATTAAACCGTTCATCTCATTTTTTGACATCAGTGATTTCTTTAACTCTTCAGCATCACTTCTCATTGATCTGAACTTGTAACATTTAAAGATTCTACCATTGCGTCCTACTCTGTTCTGAGCAAAGATAACAGGACCTTTTGAATCTAACTTAATGATTGGAGCTAACACAACATACACTAAGCAAAAGATTAAGAATCCTACTAGACCACCAGTGTAATCTAATAAGTGTTTAGCAAAAGCTTTTCTCTTTGAGACAAACTTACGGCTTACTGAGATACAGTGCTGATTACCAATCTTACTTACAATGATAAAAGACTTTGGTAAGTAGTCAAATAACTCAAGGTTGATCTTGATATTTACACGTATTCCCATCTCCTCAGCCTGAGAGAGTACATCTTTTAACTCTTCATACTGCTCAAGATTTACCAGCACATAAATCTCATCTACATAATTATGGGTAATGTAGTCTAATAAATCGTGATGAGTGCAAACAGCACTTATGCCCCTAATCTTTTTATTGATAGGAGTAATCTCAGGTACTGCGGTACCACAAATCTTGCGTCTCCAGTCAAAGTTCTTTAAAAGATCTTTAATTGAGTTTCTGCAGTTAGTTTCAGCTATGACTAAAACCTTGCTTGAGAACTTTGAGGTTTTGTATTTTCTAACAATTAAGTACTTAATTACAGTTCTTGTAAGTAACTCTAGTACAAAGAAAGTGACTGAGAAATAAGCAATGATTAAACGCTTTGAATCAGTTAAATTGTGTAATAAGAACAGAATTAAGATTAAAAAGATAATAAGTGCACAGGTAAACTGGAAAACAACAAAAGCTTCTTTTAAGAAACTTCTAAAAACAAAGCTTCTGTTTACACCTGTAAATGCTGTAGAGAATAAATACTCAAAGATAAAGATGAACAGATATGATCTAAATGAGTATAAACTCAGTGTTGTTATGGCGTTACCATAATAAAAAGTAAATGCTAAGAAGAGAGACAAGAAAGTTACGATACATCCTGTTACAGCAAGGACGTTTCTTATAATCTTTTCAGAACTGTCACGATACATAACTTACTCTCATTTAAGACTAAACTTGCTCTTTTGGATTTACCATTTTTAACAAATTTAGTTTTTGTATTTTAAACTATTATACACACACCAAAATACAGCAACTTATATCTATTAGATTACCTAATTGCCAATTATCAAAATTTGCAAATTACCTAACCTAATTGAGATACACCTGTCATCTAATGTCCTGCACACCAATGCGACGGAGACATCTTCTTAAATGACACAGATACTCTCGATATACAGCTATCCTGTACCTTAATTGCTTAATTTTATTCTTACTTTATCAAAATCATTGAAAAGTATATCTTTGTATACTTTGTACACTCTGGGGGGGGTAAAGACAAATTATCGCGATATTTTTCTTAATCTTTATTTATAGTAATTAAAAGGCTCAGAGAAAGCCTATAGAAAAGTAAAGTACTTTTATACAGCTACTTTTAGTTTCTTTTACTTTTCTTTATGCTTAATCGCTTTAAGATTAACCGCATCATCTACATTTCAAAGAATGTGCAATTTTTAATATTCTTAAAGAAAAATCTTCAAAGCTTTTACTTTGATGAATGTAGTTCTTTTTATGATGCATTAAATCCATTAAGTTCTACACAAAAGTCAATTACTTTGAATTATAGTAGCCTTTTTATGAGCTTTTTTTGCGTCAATATTTTTATTCGCTTTACATCCTGTGAGCACATTATACATTTACATCATAGTATTTGCACCTAGAAATTTTGCAAAGTTAATCTTATGTAAAATTAAGTTATACGTTTTATTAGTTTTCACCTTTTTTAAAGGAACTTTGTCTACTTTTCAAAAGAACTTATCTCAGCTTTTTTTAAGAAACTTTCCTCTATAAGCGTCAATTCACACTCTTTTCAAGGATGTCGGATCTTCGACAGTTGATCTTTTTGAAAAGTAAGTAAGGATTTGAAATCCTTATTTTTTTTGTCAAATTTTTTACATAAAATTTATTGTAATAATGTAGATAATGTGTTGCTATTCAAATAGTAATTTGAATAGGGTAACCATTATGTATATCAATGCCGTTAAATCTGTTAATGCTGTTAACTACTACCTGTATGAGTCCTATAGGAACGAAAAGGGACAGAGCAGAAGTCGTATTGTTGAGAAACTCGGTAACGTGGATGAAATTAAAAGAAAATTTAATGTTACTAATGTTGATGCCTGGTGTAAGGAGTACGCTAAACAGAGAACTGCTGAAGCTAAGAAGGCCTCTTTAAAGAACAACCGTAAGCTTACTGTTGTATTTGAAGAAGGAAAGGACAAGTCTCCTGACAGTGCGATCTTTAATGCAGGTTACTTTATCCTGGATTCTGTATACCACAGTTTCAGTCTGAGTAATATCTGTGAGGAGATTAGACTCAAGCATCCCCATGTTAAAGGCTTCAACTTAGATGATGTCTTAAGAGCCATGCTATTTGGCCGTATTGTTTCTCCTTCCTCAAAGTTAAGATTAGTCTCCAATATTCAGGGTAAGTTCCTGGAGAATAATAAACTTCAGGTGCAGCATTTATACAGGGCAATGGATTTGCTTGAAAAACACATTGACTTGATTCAGAAGCGACTCTTTCAGTACACCACAGTTGCTCTTAAAGAGCGTAATGTATCTAGACTCTACTACGACTGCACCAACTTCTATTCAAAAAAAGAGCTTGAAGACTGTGATGTCTCTGATAAATCAGAGGAATGGCACAGTGAGCATACTTTACGTAAATATGGTGCCTCTAAAGAACACAGACCAAATCCTATAGTACAGATGGGATTGTTCATGGACGGTGACGGTATGCCTTTAGGTTTCTGTATCAATCCTGGCAACACCAGTGAACAGGTTACCATGAAACCGCTTGAGAATGAGCTTATCAAATATTTCAACACTACAGATATTGTGGTCTGCACTGATGCCGGTCTTGCCTCTTTAGATAACAGATTACTCAACAATGTCACTGAAGAGAATGATCCTTTAGCCGACTTCGGCTTTAAAGGTAAACGTCACTTTATCTGTGTGCAGTCCATAAGAGGTAAAAGTTTAAACAGCACCCTGAAGGAATGGGCTATCGACAGGAAGGGATGGTCATACAAAATCAGAAAAGGTAATAAGGTTGAGACCATTGAGAACTTTGATTTAAACAATATTACTGATGATAAGAGAGCTGAGTTTTACAATGAAGTCTTTTACAAAGAAAGAACCATTGCAGAGAACAATCTGGATCAGCGTTTAATCATGACCTTTTCTCTGAAGTACCAGGACTATCAGAGAGCTTTAAGACAGCGTAAGTTAAAGCGTGCTGAAAAGATGATTGACAGTGGCTCCTACAAGTATGAACGTGATACATCTCCTCGTGCTTATGTATCTCAGGATCATACTACGGACAATGGAGAGAAAGCCACAAAGACCAAGGCTACTATCAATAAGCAGAAAGCCGAGAATGACGCTTTGTATGACGGCTTTTACTGCTCCGCCACCAACCTGTTTAAAGAACAGTGCTCTGTTCAGCAAATCATTGCCATTGCCCAGAGAAGATGGGAGATTGAAGAGTGTTTCCGCATTATGAAAACCAACCTCAAATCCCGTCCTTTCTATCATAATAAAGGCTCAAGAATTGTAGCTCACTTTCAGACCTGTTTTATGACCTTACTTCTTATCAGAGGCATAGAAAGAAAGATTGCAAAACACCATATCGATAATCTTAAATATCCTGAGGGCAAATATACTGTACCTGAGATACTCGATGCTATTAGAGAGCTGAGCTTAATCAGCATATCGGAAGGTCAGGCCTTTGCCCCTGACTACAACAACAGTGAGCTGATGTCAGAACTTCTCGAATGCTTTGACCTTAAAGAATTAGGCAAGCAGATTGTTATGAAAGATACCCTAAAAAATATTTTGAAAAAATTAAAACGTCGCCAGAAATGATTGTTGACGATTAAGAAAGGAAATACCCTCCAAGTCTTATCTATCAATGACTTGGAGAATTGTACATTAGTACAACTGTCGAGAATCGAATTATACATAAAAACTACTGTTGCTACAACAGATTTACAAATAATTTAGAGCCTCAAATTTTCTGATTTGTGAAGAGCAGTACAAGCTTGTAAAATTTCAGAATATTATAAATCCGCATAAACATTAAAAAGAGCAGAACCTCAAGTATGTGATCCTGCCCTCTGTCAGTTTACCTTTCTTTATAAATTAGCTATGTTTGTTATGAGTTAACATTGAGTTAAAGGTTCATTGTCCTGATAGTCATAGTTAACATTTCTGATTTATATTATTTATTGCTCTAGAAAGCAGCAACAACAGCACCTTTGTATTTCTCTTCAATAAACTTCTTAACTTCAGGAGACTTTAAGGCTTTTACAAGAGCCTTTACACCTGCTTTCTTAGCTGTCTTTGAGTTTGCTACAACAATGTTTACATATGGTGAATCAGAATTTTCAATAAATAAGGCATCTTTTAATGGATTTAAACCAGCACCGATTGCATAGTTGGTGTTGATAATTGAAATATCGGTATCATCTAAAGAACGAGGCAACTGAGGAGCTTCAAGTTCTTTGAAGTTTAAATTCTTATTGTTGTCTTTGATGTCAAGTGGAGTTGAAGTTACGCTCTTAGGATCTTCTAATGTAATTAATCCTGCTGACTGTAACAGTAACAGTGCACGGCCACCATTGGTTGGATCATTAGGAATTGCAACTGTTGCGCCATCTTTTAGAGCCTTTAAGTCTTTGATCTTTCTTGAGTAAACGCCCATTGGTTCAATATGGATACCACCGACATTGACTAAGTCTGAGCCACGCTCTTTTACAAATGACTCAAGATATGGAAGGTGTTGGAAGAAATTGCAGTCTAACTGATTGTCTGCCACCGCAAGATTTGGCTGTACGTAGTCATTGAATTCTGTAATTTTTAGATCAAAACCTTCTTTTGCAAGAATTGGCTTTACAACTTCAAGGATCTCTACATGTGGAACTGGAGTAGCGCCAATAGTAATGGTTTCGTTTGCCTGAGCTGTGAATGATACTGATGCTGCAGTTAATGCGGCTAAACCTAAAAGTGACTTAATCTTATTCATTATATTATTCTCCGTAAAATGATTCTTACCAAATTTGTTTCGTTAGTAATAATATGCCCCTATTACTTTTGAAGATCAACAAGTTAATAATACTATTTTTGAATTAACGCTTATAGCTAACGGCTATAATTACAATAAAAAGAAGAGCTACAACTAGTTCTTCTTTCTGAATTTTTGACATTAAAAATACTATCTGTGATCGACTTTCTTGGTTAGGTAATCACCTACAAGCTGGGTTAACTGCACCATCAGAATTAAGATAATTACAGTTAGAACCATAATAGATACTTGGAATCTTTGATAACCGTAGCGAATTGCAATGTCACCTAGGCCACCACCACCGATGGTACCAGCCATTGCAGAACAGCCAATGATTACAATTACGGTTAGAGTAAAGTTCTGAATAAGCTCAGGCAGAGCCTCTGGCAATAATACTTTTCTGATGATTCTAAATGGGCTGGCTCCCATTGATTGGGCTGCTTCAATAAGACCATAAGATACAGTTCTTAATGATGTTTCAACTAGTCTTCCTAAAAAAGGAATAGTTGAAATTGTCAATGGTACAATTGCTGCGGTTGTACCAATGCTGGTTCCTACAAAGAACTTGGTAATAGGAATAATTGCCACCATTAATATAATAAATGGAATTGATCTTAAGGCATTAACAATTGAGCCTAATACAGAGTAAAACACTGGTGAATACCAGAAATAGCCTTTAGAGGTTACAAGTAAAATTACTCCTAAAGGCACACCAACAATGATTGAGATTGATGTTGCTAACAACACCATGTAGAAAGTCTCGATGGTACCGTCAAACAAAAGTACAGAAATCTTTGCTGCGTAGGATGACAGTCCTAGAGAAGTTAAAAACTCTACCATTTATTTTGCCTCCTTAAGCTGATAACCTAAAAGTTTAACTCTGTATACCCTGTTTTCCAGCTCAACTTTTGCTTTTTCTATGATGTCTTCACTGCCTTCTATAGCAATAATTAGAACACCTAGAGGCTCATTTTGAATATGATTGATTTGACCTGCCATAATACCAATCTTAACACCAAGTTTTTCAGCAACTTCAACGATCACAGGATCTTCAGCTTTATCTCCTAAGAACAAAACTTCAAACCAAGCTTTAGAACCTTCCTTATAAGTAACATTAAGAGTTGTATATTCTAATAGGTCATTCAGATCCTTTCTTACTACGGCACTTACTAATCTCTTAGTCAATTCCTTTTGAGGATTTGCAAAAACGTCAATAGTTTTACCCATCTCACTGATTAAACCATCGTCAATAACGGCCACTCTGTCGCAACACTCTTTAATTACTTCTAGCTGGTGAGTAATAATCACGATAGTAAGATTGAGCTTCTTTTTAAGATCTTGTAATAACTTCAGGATTGAGCTTGTTGTCTTCGGATCTAAGGCTGAAGTTGCCTCATCACACAGCAAGATCTTTGGATTTGTTGCTAAAGCTCTTGCAATACCTACTCTCTGTTTCTGACCTCCAGAGAGCTGAGCAGGATAAACATCTGCTTTATCTGCAAGACCAACCATTTCAAGCAATTCTTTAACCTTAGCTTTTATGGTCGTTTTATCGTTTTGTGGATTTAACTCAAGAGGGAAAGCTACGTTTTGAGCTACAGTCATAGATGACAACAGGTTAAATTGCTGGAAGATCATTCCAATCGATTGTCTTACTTTTCTTAACTGTACTTCTTTGTAATCTGTGATGTTTTCACCATCAATAATTACCCTGCCCTCGGTTGGAGTTTCAAGCATATTGATGATTCTAATAAGTGTTGATTTACCTGCACCTGAAAGACCAATCACACCAAAGATTTCACCTTTGTTAATAGTCAGATTGATACCCTTTAATGCATGCAAACTATGATTTTTATCTAGCTGATAAACTTTGTGTATATTCTCTAATTTTATCATTTTGACTAATCCTAGTATGGACTTTATATGTCATATCTCATTGGAGTAGAGAGTGATTTATAATTTTTTGCTTTATTAATAATATTCTTGTGCAAGATTAAATTGTAACATTGTATTTATAACTTTTTATAGAATCCTATTCTTTAAGTAGAATAAAATAACATTTAAGATATTTTATAAAATACATTTTTTTATTTGTTATTTTATATCAAAAAAAAATGGAGTAAAAAATGGCTAAAAAAGGTGTTCAACTACTACCTCCTGTCATTTCGGAACAACAAATGATAGATATTTATAAAATACTTGCTAAGGTTAATTTAACAAATTGGAACTATGAAAAGTGATTTTTCACATTCCATTGTAGATTCTCCTCTCGTCAGCATTTTTTCTCTTAATGAATCTGTACAATCAACCAAGATTGAAGGAACACAAGTTACATTTTTAGAAATGATAGAACCTTCTAACAGGAAAGGTTGGGAACAACAAGAAGTTTTAAATTACAAAAAAGCGTTAGATCTTGGAGTTGATTTAATTAAAGGAGGAATGCCTTTTAGTAATAGATTGATACAAAAATTACATATAGTTTTGATGACGAATGCCTGAGGAACTAACTCAGCTGGCGGAGAATACCGCAAAATTCAAAATCTTATTGGTTCAGATAGTAATATAGAACACGCTGTTTATATTCCTGTTTCTGCTGCAGAAATACCTCAGTATATGGAAAAATTTAGAATACTTCATGAATGGAGAGGTTCATTCATCATTCAAAAAATTCAATGGTTCTGAAGGTGTAGTTCTTGATGAAAAAATAGAACAATTGATAAAAATGGCTATTATGCACGCTCAATTTGAGTCAATACACCCTTTTTGTGATTGTAATGGAAGGTTAGGTCGTATCCTTATTGCATTAATGGCAATGAGTTACGATCTTGTTGATTTTCACGTTTTTCTTGTTAGTGAAGAATTAGAAAAAGAAAGAGCCAGGTATTATGCTTTATTAAATGGAATAAGAGGAGATAATCCTGATTGGTACCTGTGGATAAAATTTTTTCTTGAATGTTGCGAACGTATGATGTCAAAACTAATAGAGAAGATGAAAAATGCTGAGCAATTAGCTAAAGAATGTCTTTCAAAATGTCGATTAGACACTGAAAAAAAGTATGGATGTACACTTTTCAAAAACCTTATTGCAAAGTTTCAGATTTTGACTCATCTATCGGTTCAACAATTACAGTTCGTAAAGCGCTGAATTCTTTGTCTGATAAAGGATTGTTATTCGTTGACAAAGAAGTTAAGAGAAATAGAATATACAGAAATTATGATTTGCTTAGAATATTGCAAAACTAAAAGCATATGCAAGTTTATGAATATCAAAACAGGCGTCTCTATGATAATTGTATATGTCTTTACGATTTGTAATATTTTATTAAAAGTTAAATTTCAAAGTCTTAAGTAAAAAGCACAACAGAAACACTTTAAAATGAATTAGATGATTTATCACAAAAACTATATAATGTTTTGTACAAAGTTGAATTGTCTGATTCATGTTTAGGCTCAGTTAGCCTTATATAAATTAAGTTCAGAAGGAAATCTAATGGCTTTTGGAATCTTTTCTAAAAACAAAAATTATCAGCAAAATGATGACTCTGGTAAGGTAGCATCTCTATTTAAGAAGATCCGTCTTAATGTTAACCAGACATCTGGCAAAACAATCAATAGAGATTTCAATTCTGAACCAAGCTTTGGCCAGGTAAATCAGAATTTTTCATCAATTGATCCTGCTCAACAAAATGCTAATCATAACGTAAATTCTCAAGAACAATTTGCCAGTGCTTTTTCAGACCCAGGCTTTACTAATATTGTTCCTCCACAGAATATACAGCCTCAACAAGAACTACAGTCATCTTTATATGATAATAAGCAAGTTCAAGGTTTATCTCAACCTAAGACTCAAAGTCAGAACGAAGAGACTATTTATGCGGTAGGACCATCAGAGAGAGAATTAAAAAAGCACGATTATTACACCTATAAAGCTAATGAAGCTTATTTAAATGAAGAAGGTCGTGACTCAGGTCATTTATACATTGCTCCAGGTGAACCTTTAAGGCCAAGAAAAACAAAGAAGGAAGTTAAAAAAGAAGAAAAAACACCTGTTCAGACTGACTTGTTCTCTAATAATACTATGGTACAAGGTGACTTATCTGCTCATATGTCAGCTGATGCTCAGGAGAATTCACAGAGCTCTGTGTCTGTGAAAAATAATAAGGATGATGAAAACAATAATATTCATGTAAATTCACCAGCAGAGACAAATACATCTGTAGAAAATAATCTTTCATCTCAGAATTTTGCTGAGCCTTCTTTTGAGAATACTAATACTCAAAATAATCTTGCTGATAACAATCTGAATCAGCAAGCTGCATTTGCAAATAATCAATCACAAAATATTGATAGCAACACAGCACAATCAAGCATTTTTGCCAATGTAAAGAACACTAACCTAAACTTTGATCCACAGATAGCTCAAAGCCAAGAGTCTGGTTTTAATCAGAATGTTCAGACACAGCAAAATATGCAAAATCAGCAGCGAGTACAAAATCAAAGTGTACCTGCTGACAATCAGACTAATGTTAACAATGAAATATCTGCTTTTGTTTATGTTCTAGTCTTTATAAGACAGCTCGTAGCATCATTCTTTAACTTTACAAATTTAGGAGCCTTGTTCCCTAAACAATCCTTATCAATTTTAGGACCATCAGCTCCTGCTTTTATGCCACTACCTTATTTTGTAATTGGCTTTGTTACATGTTTACTTGCTATGTTTATGCAATCAGTTTGTCAGAGCGGTTCATTTTGTGCTGCAGTTGCCGCTCTGTTCTTCTTTGCTTTAACTGGTTCAGGAGCTTTCAGAGGAATAGGACATTTATGTACAGCCATTTCCTTAAGAAAGCTAGATACCTATGGCAAAATTTTAGTTACGCTGTTTGTAATTAGCTTATTTGCAAGATCAATTCAGTATTACACCAAGTATATGGAAATTGATTTCTATTTCTGCTTAGGTTTTGCTGTCGTCTTTATGATAAGTTCCTTTACAGCTACAACTTTAAACTTTGGATCATCAGATGATCCTGTAAGCTCATTTGGAACCTTAGGCTTAAAAGGTTTGATTGCAGATGCTGTTATCTGTTTAGCAATTACTTTTGTAGTTCTTGATTGGCAGATAGCTCTGACCATGTTAGGAATTTGTTTACTCTCAAGAGTACTTATCGGTCAATTTATGTTAGTTAAAGGAATAAAGGCAAGCACAGATATGGTATGTGCTTTGCAGCTTATCACTGCAATTTTGTTAATGCTGGAGATTATCTTTACTAATGGATATTTCACCTTTGTAAATCCTGTTTTATTAGGACAGTAACCAAGATATTCAGTTCAATTTACATTTGACAATTTGTAATACAAAAAAGCTCTTTTCTCACACTAACGAAACTTGTAAGAAAAGAGCTGATTTTCTTACTGTTCAAATGGCTTATCGATTATCTTTTCAAGCTTGTAAGTGCTGAATTTCACATCTGGCTCTTTAATCTCACCTAGCTTTAAACCGTATAGATTTTCAAAATTAGCTGATGTTATTGAAGCAAAATTATCCTCACTAATACCTTTAAAATCTGCTATAAACTTTAAGGTATATCTTACAAAAGCAGGTTCATTCTCAACACCTCTTACAGGAATTGGTGCTAGATACGGGCAGTCAGTTTCTACCATCATTCTGTCAACTGGCACATATTTAATAACATCTCTCACATTATCTGAACCTTTAAAGGTTGATATACCTGTAAATGAAATGTAAAAGCCCATATCAAGGCAGGCTCTTGCCATCTCAATAGTATCTGTAAAGCAATGGATCACGCCTCCAACATCACGAGCATTTTCAGCTTTCATGATGTCCAGTGTATCCTTTTTAGCCTCTCTAGCATGAATTACTAAAGGCTTGTGAACTGTATGAGCAATGTTAATTTGTCTAGCAAAAGATGGGATCTGAATTTCCCTAGTTTCAGGTGCATAGTGATAATCAAGGCCAGTCTCACCTACAGCAATAACCCTAGGTGAGCTTTCAAGATTTTTAATTAATTCATCATCTTTCCAATCAGGATCATCCTCAAGATTTAATGGATGAATACCTAAGGCTAAATAGATATTGTCATAATTCCTTGCAATTTCGCAGTTTTTAGCGAATTCTTTAGTTGTACAAGATACATTTAAAAAATGTGTTACACCGACATGATTTGCTCTTGCAATTATCTGTTCAATTTTGTCACCTGCCTTGCCTTCTAAAGATAAGCTTGAAAGATGGCAGTGAGAATCAACTAAATACGTCATGACTTTTCCTTTTATATTCTTTTCTTACAAATTGGTGCTATTTTACATTCATTGCAAAGTGGAGCGCGAGCTTTACAAACATATCTTCCATGAAGTAACAAAAGATGGTGAGCTTGAAGAAGATACTTCTCGTCAATTAAAGGTACAATCCTATCTTCAACTTCTTTAACAGTTTTACCTAAACAAAAGCCGGTTCGGTTGCAGACTCTAAAGATATGTGTTTCAACAGCAACTGTAGGCTGATTAAAGGCAACATTTAAAACTACTTTAGATGTTTTTGAGCCTACTCCTGGTAATTTAATAAGTTCATCATATGTAGAAGGAACTTCTCCATTAAATTCATCGCAAAGAATCTTTGATAACTTTACAAGATAAGATGCTTTAGCTTTCCAAAGTCCAATGGTTCTTATTACATTACCCACTGCAGCTTCAGGTAGTTCACTCATCTTAAAAGGTGTAGGTGCAAGTTTGAATAACTCTGGCGTGATCTTATTTACAGACTCATCTGTAGCCTGAGCTGAAAGCACCACAGCACACAAAAGCTCAAATGGATTATGAAATTTAAGCTCTGATTTAGGATTTGGAAAACACATTGACAAAATGTTTAACATGTTTTCTCTTTGTTCTTGATTGAGTAATGAGTTTTTAGTTGCCATAAATTGAATCACACCTAGCGTTTATTGATGATATTTTACATGCTGTAAGCTGTCTGTAAATCGAAAGATCATACTATGACAAGCAAAACACACAAATGAAAAATGGTAATTCCTAGTTTGAAAATATGAGAACTGCATTTGACCTTTAGTTTTTGCAAATAAAATTTTTAAAAATAGCCTTTCTTTAGTAAAATACTTAAGTAAACTTAAAATTTTTCTCAATATCTTTAGACTTTATAAAAAAAGATTTAAAATTCAGCGTGTAAGATATTTTATTCAAGTTAACTTAAGTGACATGTCTTGCTCAGTTGCCCTACAAGAGCAAACTATAAAAAAATCCATTTTATTAGCTTATTTGAACATTACCTTCAAGGTACTGTTTATGTGTTTATTTTGATGTAATACGTTTTTGGATACACGTAATATCTATGGTTCACTATTTATTTTTATTCTTCGGCGCTGCAATCGTTAATAACTTTGTATTAGTCCGTTTTTTAGGTCTATGCCCTTTCCTTGGTGTATCAAATAAGATCTCGGCTGCAACCGGAATGGGACTTGCAACTTCATTTGTTTTGCTTATTACCTCGATTGCCTGTTACCTAGTTAATACCTATATATTAACTTTGTACTCTTTAGAGTCGTTAGAGCTAATCATCGATATTGTGATTATTGCGATAACTGTACAGCTTGCAGAAATTGTGATCCGTTTTGTATCCGTAGATTTATACAATTCTTTAGGAATCTACTTACCTTTAATTACCACTAACTGTATTGTTTTAGGTTTGGTTCTTTTACAAGGTTCTTTGTCCTTTAACTTAGCTGAGTCAATTGCATTCACCGTAGGTGCTGGCTTTGGTTTTACGCTTGTATTAGTTCTATTTGCAGCAATAAGAGAAAGACTTGCAATTTCAGATGTACCAGAACCATTTAAGAATACTGCAATTGCCTTAGTTACAGCTGGATTGCTGTCAATGGCATTTATGGGCTTTGCAGGTTTTGCAGGAAGTGCCGCATGATAAATTTTGAATTCATTATTGGATTAGCTTTAATTTTAGCCGTTGTAGGTATTTTATTATCTATTCTGTCTTCATTTACAGAATCAAAAAGTGGCAATAGCAGTGAAAAGCGTATTGAAAAATTATTGCCAGGCATTAATTGTGGTCAGTGCGGATATCCAGGCTGTCAAGCTTATGCTAAAGCTCTAGCTGATGGCAAGGCCCAGGCTAATTTATGTAAACCAGCAGGAGCTGATGTTGCAAAACAAATTGCTTCAATGCTAGGTATTAACTCAGGTGATGTTGAAGATTATGAAGAGCAGCTTTTCTCACCAAGACAGGTTGCCTATATTCATGAATCACAGTGCACAGGTTGTGGTAAATGTAAGAGAAAATGCCCTGTTGATGCTATCTCTGGTTTATTAAAACAACCTCATGTAGTCGATCCTGAAGAGTGCATCGGCTGTGATGAGTGTATTAACAACTGTCCAGAAAAGTGTATTGAAAAAATAAGACTTGAACGCAATTTATCTCATTTCAACTGGAATATACACTCTGTTCAAATTAAGAGTGGGAGCTAATAATGTCATCTAAACAATTACAAAAAATTGCTCAGGCAAAAATTTGGAAGTTCTTTGGTGGCATTAAACCAAAAGAGCTCAAAGACACCGAAAACTGCAGAATTGAAGAGTTAAAGTTACCATCACTTATTTGTTTGCCAATTGAAAAACATCTAGGTAAAGATGGTGAGATCTTGGTAAACGTGGGCGATCATGTTAAAAAAGGACAGCCTTTAACAGCTACAACTGGCAGATTAGTACCTTGCCATGCATCTACATCAGGAACCATTACCGCTATTTCAAAAGAGCTTTTACCACATCCTAGTGGCTATACAGGTCTTTGCATTACCATTAAACCAGATGGTCTAGATGAGGAAATCGATCTTGCACCTCTTCCTAATTGGGAGAGCATGAACAGTAAAGAACTTTTAGCCAGAATGCATAATTTTGGAGTAGAAGGTTTAGGTGGAGCTCAATTCCAGACAGACATTAAATTAAAATCAGCATTAGATGAGTCTATCTCTGGCTGTAATGTCCTAATAATCAACGGTTGCGAGTGTGAACCTGCAATTACCTGTGATGACAGAATCATGCAGGAGCGAGCAAGTGAGATTGCATTAGGCATCAAGATCTTTAATAAGATTTTAAATCCAAAGATAACCTTAGTTGCAATTGAGAATAACAAGCCAAAAGCAATTTCTGCTATGGAACAGGCTTGCGCACAAGTTGCAACAGTAAGAGTGATCCCTACTGTATATCCGTCAGGCTCAGCCCGTAATCTTATCAAGATCCTAACCGGTATCGAGGTACCTTATAACGCTCATACCTCAGAATGTGGCATTGTAGTAGATAACGTAGGTACCGTTTTAGCAGTGAAGGAAGCCATTGTAGACGGTCGTCCTTTAACCTCAAGAGTTGTTACAGTTACAGGTAATTCTTTAAAGAAAAAAGGAAATGTAAGAGTTCGCTTAGGTACATCTGTAAGATTTGTATTAAGTAACTATGAGTTAAATCCTGAGTTCCACCAAAGAATTATCTTAGGTGGACCTATGATGGGATTTACTCTACCTTCAATTGATGTACCTATTACCAAGTCTGTAAACTGCATCATGGCTCCAGGCTCAAATGAGATCCCAAGAATTAAAGAGCAATCTAACTGCATTCGTTGTGGTCGTTGCGCTAGAGTTTGCCCTAGCCGTTTAGTACCATATCAAATGTATAACCAGTCTAAGGCTCATAATCATGCTGCAGCGCAGATGTGCGGAATTAAGGATTGTACACTATGTGGCTGCTGTACCTATGTTTGCCCTTCATATATTCCACTTACTGCTCAATTTAGATATGAAAAAGCTGTAGAAAAGCATATTTATGATGCAGAGATTAGAAACGAAAGAGCTAAACAGAGAATGGAAACTCGTAACGTTCGTTTAGCTGAAGAAGAAAAGGCTCGTGCTAAGAAGAAAGCTGAAGCATTAGCAAGAATGAAAGCTCAAAAAGAGGCTGAAAAGAACATGTCTCCTGAAGAGTTAGCTGCTGCTCGTCAAAAAGCAATTGAAGAAGCTAAAGCCAAGGCTCGTGAGAGAAAAGCTGCTTTAATGGCTGCTAAAGATGCTACTGCTACAGCACCAAATGTAACAGCAGAGGACTCAAAAGAAGCCCTAACTGTAAAGAGAATAAAAGATGTTGAAAGAAAAGCAATGATGGTAGCAAAGCATCAAGGCCATATTGAAACATCAATTCTGCCTAAAAAGGATGATGTAGAAACTAAAGTTGCTAAGGCACAAGCTGAAGTTGTTGATGTTCTGCCGTATGCATTAAGAACTCAGGCAGGTGTAAGAGATAATGTTTTAAATATTAAAGCTAATCACGAGCCTGTAATTGAAAATGAGAATCATCCATTAGTAGGATTAGAGCCTGATGATAGTCTGCAAAACCCTGCTCAAAAGAAGGTAATTGCTCAGGTATTACTTTCTCATCAGGAGCAGAAGGTTGAGAACAATACATTGCCACAGGCGTTAAAGAAAAAGACATTGAGAGCTAAAAGGTAAAAAATGAATACTAATTTTAATGGAGTTTCAAGACAGAACTTAGGAATTGAAACAGCTCCACATCTTAAAGCACCATTGACCACTAAGATGATCATGGGAATAGTCTCATTATGTCTATTACCAGCATTTTTAGTTCAGATCTTCTTTTTTGGCTTTGGTAATTTCTTTCAGTTCATAAACTGTTTGATTACAGCCATCGTCTGTGAAGTTGTGATTGCTATCTTAAGACACAGATCAGTTTTACATTCACTATCTGATCTGTCTTATGTGGTTACAGCTGCTTTATTAGGTATGACCTTACCTCCTCTTCTACCTTGCTATTACGCAATTGTTGCAACTGTCTTTGCAATTATTGTGGTTAAAGCTGTATTCGGAGGTCTTGGCAATAATATCTTTAACCCTGCCATGGCTGGTTTTGTCTTTATCGTAATTTCAAGCCCATCTGTTGTAGGTTTATCTTGGGTTGCCCCTGCTCCATTTGCTTTTTCTGTTGCATCATTAGAGAAAACCGCAGAAGTTATTTACGACAAGAAAAGCGCTAATGCATTAAAGAAAGAAATTGACGCTTTAAACATTACGTTATTAGATGAAAATACTGATGAAAGTACAATGTCAAATACAGATGAGGTTGTAGTTGATAAGTCATTAGCATCAACAGATACTGATGCTACTACTGGAGCTACTTTCCTAGAAGAGATAAAGTCGGCAAGAAAGAGCGGTACTTTATATAAGAAGACAAATGTAGATTTTCAGTCATCTGAGTATTTAGCTTATTTCTGTTTAGCTATTGCCTACCTTTTAGGTGGTCTTGCCCTGATTGCCTTTAAGATCATCTTAGTTAAGATGGTAGTAGTTTTCTTTGTAGCCATTGTTGCTTTCTCTTTACTGCTATCACATATCTTCCCAGGCTACTTTCTGCCACCGCTAGACACCTTACTCTTTGGCGGTACCATGATGGCTGCATTCTTTATTATTACCGATCCTGTAACTAATGCAGGTACATCAAAGGGACGTATCTACTTCTCAATTTTAGTTGCTTTCTTAATCGTACTCTTAAGAGCATTTGGTTCTTACTCAGATGCTGTAGCATTTGCAGTAATGCTTTCAAATGCAGCAGCTCCTTTAATTGATGTCTTAACTCACAGAAGACCTTTTGGCTACAGATACAAAAAAGGAGGACTGCAATAATGAAAAACACTGACGTAGAGACTCTTTTAGGTACTAACGAAAAAGAGACAAAACGCATGAATAAAGGACTACGTTCTTTATTGTCAGGAGTGTCTTTAGCTATTGTAGGTTCATTATGCGTAGGGCTTGTTCTGTATGTTGAGAACACCACTAAAGATCAAATTGCTGAAAACCAAAAGAACAATATTGATGCTCGTGTTTTAGCTTTATTACCTGATGAAGCTAAAGATAAAAGAAATCAGATCACCTGTTATCAAATTAAAAAGAGTAAATACATTGGTTCTAACCAAAAGCTATTTGTTGCAAGCAGGGCTTCAGAAATCACAGGTTATGTTATGACCTATGAAACCTCAATGGGTTATTCAAATCCATTAGTGATGATTGCAGGTTTTGATAAAGATAAAAAAGTTTATAAGGCTGATATTCAGTTTTCATTAGAGACTCCTGGTCTAGGAGATAAAGTTGATAGAGCGCATGGTAATTTCCTAGATCAATTCACAGGTCACGCTCTTGAAGATGCAAACTGGGATGTTAAGAAGCTTGGCGGTGACTTTGATTACATTACAGGTTCTACTGTAACATCTCGTGCTACCGTAGTTGCTACCTCTATGGCTTTAAAAGAGCTTAACGAGCTCGATTTAAACAGATTTTCAAAATGCAGGACACAGAACTAAATGAGTGAAAACTTAAAGCCTGTAGAAGGCAAACTTGATATTAGTACAAAAGAAACAAAACTACCAAAAGAGAGTATTGTAAAAGTCTTCTTAAAAGGAATTTGGTCAAATAACCCAGGCCTTTGTCAGTTGCTGGGGTTATGCCCTCTGCTGGCTGTTACAACCTCTGCTGCTAGTGCCACAGGTCTTGCCTTTGCCACTTTACTGGTACTTTGTGTAAGTTCTTTTGTAATTTCTTTAATTAGAAAGCTAATTTTTAAAGAAGTTCGCATTCCAATTTATGTACTCTTAATTGCAACTTTAGTTACCGTAGTAAGGTTCTATACTCAGGCTTATTTCCAGGATCTTTACTCTCAGTTAGGTATCTATCTATCATTGATTGTAACTAACTGTATTATTATGGGTAGAGCTGAAGCTTATGCCGGCAAAAATGGTCCTATTTCCTCATTCTTTGATGCCTTAGGCTGTGGTATTGGTTTTTCTTTAGTATTGTTTGTGCTAGGTGCTTTACGTGAGATCTTAGGTTCAGGTACTTTCTTTATGGGAGCATCTAATCTCTTTGGAGAGTTTGGTAAGTCATTAGAGTGTACGGTAATGTCATCAGACTACACCTTAATGGTTGCAATCTTGCCACCTGGTGGTTTCTTTATTCTGGCATTCTTAATTGCACTTAAAAACTTCCAGTCTAACTTTAAGCGCAATAAGATTGAAAACAGCTATAAGATTAAGTCAATTCAAAACTAGTTGAAATCTCAATTAAAAAGGCGCTCAAGATTGAGCGCCTTTTTAATTACTTTTTCAGGCTATCTAAAAATTCCTCATAACCTTTCTTTCTTAATTTACATGAAGGGCACTCTCCACATCCATACCCCCAAGCATGTAACTTATCATGTTGTCCTTCATAGCAGGTATGAGTTTTTTCTACGATAAGTTTTACAAAATCCATACCACCTAATTCATAGCCTAGGTAAAAGGTCTGTGCTTTAGATTTGAACATTAAAGGTGTTTCAAACTTAAGATTTGATTCCATACCTAAATTTACAGCACGCTCTAAAGCTTTCATGGTGTTGTCTCGGCAATCAGGATACCCAGAATAATCTGCCTGTCCTACACCGGTAATTACAGTATCTGCTTTAATGGTATAGGCATAACTTGCCGCATAGCACATAAAGATTAAGTTACGTCCTGGTACAAATGAGGTTGGTAAGTGATTTTCCTCATTCATAACATAGTCTTCATGATCTTTTGTTAAAGCTGAATCTGTAAGATCTTTAAAAGACAACATATCTACTACTCTGTCGCCTTCATACTTTTTATATAATTCCTTATCAAAAGCCTTTAAAGCTTCTAAAAACTCTAAACGGCATTTCATCTCCACATCATGTCGTTGACCATAGTTAAAACCAATGGTTGCAACCTTGTCATACTTTTTTAAAGCATAGTAAAGACAGGTAGAACTATCCTGTCCGCCTGAGAATACGACTAAAGCTTTTCTCATAATTTACCTCACAAAAATCTAGTAAATTTTACTATATATGGTTCAAGTAATTAAGTAGAAAAGTAACCGGCAAAGGCAAGTTTTTAGTAAAGATTTGTTTGCCGTTTATGGCAAAATGGCTCAATATTTCTGATATAAAAAAATTAAATTCTTTATAATTCAATAAATAAAATAATTGGCACAGCATTTGCTTTATATAAAACATAAGAGCGAAAAGCTCAAAAATAAAATAAATTTGAGAGAAAAAAAAACTATCTATTATCTATTTGGAGAAACGCTATGTTCAATACATCAATTACTGGTATAAATGGTTCACAGAAATACTTAGATACCACTTCAAACAACATTGCTAACGCTAACTCATACGGTTTTAAGAAGTCACGTGCTGAATTTGCCGATCTTTACACCAATTCTGTTTTCACAAGTTCAAAAACAGCTACCGGTATGGGTACTAATACTACTACTGTAGCTCAGCAGTTCGCACAAGGTTCATTATCAGGTGATACTGGTAATAACCTTGATATGGCAATTAGCGGTAATGGTTTCTTTGTGTTAGCAAATGAAGCAAATGATACAGCAACAGCTAACAATGGCGACAGAACCTACACCAGAAACGGTGCCTTTGAATTAAATCCAAATGGATATGTTGTTACAGCTATGGGTGACTACTTGCAAGGTTACCCAGTAGATCAAGATGGTAATGTTACAAATCTTGATATTACATCTACAAAAGCAATTAGAATTCCTAGTGACACTGGTGCACCTCGTGCTTCATCAAAGATTGGAATCACCTTTAACTTACCTGCTGGCGCCGATTCAAAGGCAACCCAGGCTGCTCACGGTTACCAGAACTTTGATCATACTGACAGCTCAACATATACTAATGCTTCATCACAGACTGTTTATGATTCATTAGGTGGAGCTCATACTTTGACTTACTACTTCATCAAAGATCATACCAATGACGGTACACAGAACCACCCTGGTAAGGTAACTAATGACGGACACACTATTTGGAACGTTTTAACTTATGTTGATGGTAACCCTGTTGACGTAGCAGGTGGTGTTGACTTAAAAGTTGATGCTAACAGCCCTTCTGCTGATGCAGGTAAGACCTTCAAAGGAATTCAGTTAGAGTTCGGAACTGACGGTAAGTTAATTAATAATGGTCAGAATCCAGGTGTAATCACATTCACTAATGCCGGTGGCGCAAATCCTCCTGAGAAAGGTCGTGACGCCTTCACTTTAGCACAGGCAATGGGAGGTGGTGTTGATGACTCTCAGTCAATCGTAGCAGATCTTAACTACACTCAGTACGGTAGCTCAAAGTTCTCTGTAGGAGGCATTACAAATGATGGTTACTCAACAGGTGTCCTAGAGAACGTACAGGTTAACGAAGATGGTGTAATGATCGCTTCATACACCAACGGCAGAACATCAAAGATCTGTAAGGTTGCAATGGCAAACTTCACAAACCCTCAGGGTTTAATCAAAGTTGGTGATACGCAGTGGAAAGAGTCAGTAAACTCAGGTGAAGCTCAGGCATGTGAAGCTAATTCTGGTATGGCAGGTTCAATTAAAGGCGCTAACTTAGAGTTGTCAAACGTTGAGTTAGCTTCAGAATTAGTTGATCTGATTATTGCACAGAGAACCTATCAGGCTAATGCTCAGGCTCTGCAGACTCAGAACACTGCAATGGATTCAATCATGAACATCCGTTAGTAGTTTAGGTAAAGATTTAATTTAAGTTTCTCTTTTAGATAGTTGTGCCTCATAGTTATGCTATGGGGCTTTTTTTTGTTCTTCCGCAAATTTGTTGAAAGCACTGAAAAGAATATAACAATATTCATCAGTGCTTTTTAATTTAAGCAAAAGCCGGCTTGCCTCTGAAAGCATCCATAATTCTAAGGAAGAAGTAGTCAAAATCACGGGATCCAAAGGCTACACGTTTAATGACTTTGATTTTGTTATTGATTCCTTCTAAAACACTTGTACCAATATGGTATATGCCAGCATTGGTAATACCATCCTTGTAGTTTTCATTTTGAGTTTCAGCAAACTTGGGGATTTCTTCTTCATTTGATTCCGAAGCCAATTTGTACCATGCAGACCAAAGCTTCTCAGCTTCTTCTTTAGAAGTTGATTGGAATATCTCAGGAAGTAGCTCTTTAAGCTCATTAGCCTTGTTTAAGTCAGTGTAGAATTTTAGTATGTCATCAAGCTTTGTACGCCTATTATCAGGAAGTCTTGAATTACGTGTAAGGAGAAGGGAGCTAGAGCCTTTAAGAAGTGAAGCAGCATCTTTATTACCATTTTCCTCGCATTGTTTAGAAAGCCTAATTCTGATGGCACTTATGACCATTCTTCCAAAGTTAGAAATCAAGTGAAATTGATCATACACAACCTTGGCATTAGGACAGTACTTTTCAACACATTTAGCAAAGCCGGCATTTTGATCCATAGCGACAGCTTTTAATTGCTTACAGCCTTCAGTTCCGCACTTCTTAAAGAAGTCACTGACTTGGGCAACAGACTTGCCATAGCCGACCCAGATAACTCTCCTAGTGCGTATATCAATCACTACGGTGGCGTAGATATGACCTCTACGTATTGAGAACTCATCTATAGCAAGGATAGATGCATCTCCAAGGTCAAAGTAGAGACTACTCTTTAGATAGTATTTATGAATGTCCTTGCAGTTATCCCACTTGAGTCCTGTTCTTTCTGATGTGTCTTTGATAGAGCCTGCTCTCTCTAGGTCTTCAATGACCTCCATCTCAAGCCTTCTAGATACTCTAAAGCCATTATCTGAAAGGAAATCTATCTTTTCAGTTCCTACTCGGTTGCAATGAGTACATCTAAGAGTACAGTAAACAACCTCAAGTATTACATTTTTACAGAGAATACTAGAATCTCTCACAACTCTCTTTCGGTACTGATTCACTACTGTACAGCGAGCATGACAATGTGAACACTCAGGATAATCCTCAGGAGGTTCCAAATGAATGATGATTGAGCCACTTTGATCAAAGCCTATTTGAGTGATTCTAAAGCCAAAGTAGAATTTTTCTGAAAAGAATTGTGATACGATATCAGTCATGGTCGTCTTCCTATGTTTTTATTTCCAATTACAATCATACGGAAAACGACCTTTTTTATTAAGAGCTTAATGACAATTTTCACTACCTATTTTTAGGTAGCAACTCTTTTGCGGAAGAACCATTTATTACTTCATTTAGAGCTTTATCTTTTCGATTTTCTTTTATTTTTCAATTAAAAGATCTATTATTACAGGTTAATATCATCTAACTAGACTAGATCAAGAGTCTTTATTTTAGGATTTGTATGTTTAAAGTGCTTTTCCTTTGCCATGGAAATATTTGTCGGTCACCTATGGCAGAATTTATCTTAAAAGAGTTAGTAAAGAAGCTTAAGCTTGAGGACGATTTTATTGTCTGCTCTGCTGCCACTTCACAAGAAGAAATCGGCAACGGTGTCTACCCTCCTGTTAAAGCTTTACTGCGTCAAAAAGGTATTGACTGCTCAGCTAAAAGAGCAAGACAAGTTACAGTACAGGATCTAAAAGTCTTTGACTACATAATTGCCATGGAACAGTTTAATCTTGATAATCTGTATGCGCTGTATCCTAAGACAGATAAGAGCAAGGTATATTTGCTTTTAGACTTTACAGATACTCCAAAAGATATTGATGATCCTTGGTATACAAGAGATTTTGAAAAAGCTTATTCTGAGATTTTAGTTGGTTGCAAAGCCCTGCTCTCAAGTCTTTACCATGATGGACTGATTACTCTTAATAAAGAGCAGAAAAAAGAACTCTCTGAGATTTAAAGCAGTTTGAAGAAAGATGCTAAGTACAAACTGCTTAAGAAAGTTCAGGCAACTGTAAAGCCTAATAAAGACAAGGTGCTTCTGATTTTTTCAGGAGCATTTTTTATGGTAACAGATGATAACTCTCGTCTTTCACGATAGTTCTGACGCATTGCATCGAAAGATTTACCATCAGTAAAGGCATTCTTAAATTTAAAGCTGTCTCTTCTTACATCGTAAACAGAGAATACAAGTCTTGAGATTAAATCAAGATCAAGAGTCTCTACATTGCCTAAGTCAACATTTTCAATTTCTGCCTTTGGCATTCTATATGGTTTTGGCTCTTCAAGATTTAAAGCTTTTGCCATTGAGTGAGCGAGCATTACATTTGCTCTTCTTTTTGATTCATAAGAGTAGCCTGCAATATGAGCAGTAGCACCATTAACCTTTGATAAAAGTGACTTTACCTTGATCTCAGGCTCACCTTCAAAGACATCAAGCCAAACTTTAAGATCAGATCTCTCATCTAGAACTTTTGATAATGCTTCATTATCAACTACATTGCCACGGGAAGCGTTAAAGAAGAAAGCTCCAGTCTTTAAAGATTTAAGCTCATTCTCACCTATCATGTACAAGGTCTTATCTGTACCTTCTTTAATTAAAGGTACATGTAAGGTCACGATGTCACAATTAAGACAATCTTTTAAAGTAGCATTGCATGTTGAGTCTCCTTTTCTAAATCTTGGAGGATCACATTTAAAAATCTTAAGACCTAGAGCTTTAGCTTTATTCTCAACCTGGGCACCTACATGACCACAACCTACAATACCGATACTCATGCCATTAAAATCAAGAGAGTACCTTTGAGCCATTACAAGTAAAACAGAGAGAATATAATCACCAACACTCTCACAGTTAGAACCTTCAGCATTGGTGTAAGGGATATGCAATGAATCTAAAAGCTTAGTATCAAAGTGATCCATACCAGCTGTAGCAGTACCTACAAACTTTAGCTTATGAGCTTTCTTTAGGAGTTCAGAGTTTACCTTAGTGATTGAGCGCGTAATTAGAACATCCACATCTTCAAGATCATCACAATTGATTTCACGACCTTTTTTTAAAAGAACCTCTCCGTACTGAGAGAAAACTTCAACAGAGTTTGGTAATGCAATATCGCAAAGAATTTTCATAAAAAAAGACTTTCAATAACAATGAGTAACAACAGATCTGACTGTACAGACAACTTATTTATTGTTTTTATTTTTTTGGGATTTAAAAGGAGAAAAGTATGAAAGCACAGCTATAAAGCAAGGAGCAGAAAATATAGAGCCAGCAATAATTTTTTCGTTAAATATTAAAAATCCACCTACAAACAATAAAAAAAGACATAGACACAAAGTTATGTTCATGCTTTTGTTAGCCAATTTATAAGAATACTCTATTTTTAACTTATCATTATCTAAGGCTTTGTTTTGCTTTTCAGAAACACTTTTTTGACTAAACTCGGCCATTGAAATAATTCTATCAGCAGCACCAGGACAAACATTTTCGTAGTTTCTTAATTCAGACGATAAAGGTAAAGGTCCATGATATGTTGAAGCAATAGTTCTTGTGCTTGCATTCTTCATCACATTTGAGTTGCGTTTATCAGGCATTTTTAATGAACTCATCTGCAGAACTCTTGATCAGATCGTTAACTTTGTAAAAGTGATACATACAACCGAGTTTTTCTTCTTCATTTATTTCTTTTAAAAGAATTTTTTGGTTCTTTGATGTTTCTTCACAAATTTGCGAAAAGTCATCTTCAGTATGATTTGGTAAACCACTTATCAAAGTTTTTAAAAATTTTGTTATCATTGCCATCTCCGAAAATTTCAAATTATCTCATAATGGACAAAACATGAAGTAGATAAAAATATCCATTTCTTTTAGGTAATTATAGATAAAAACTACGCTTATTGTGGTAAAAATTTATCTCTTATCCAATTATATCAAATTTGAAAATATATTTTTGTTCTTTGTAAATAAGCGTTTGATATGTAGTGAGTAATTCATTTTTATGGGATATAATATGCCCATATTTTAAAGGAGTAATCTTATGTCTTGCTCAATTACCATTGACTATCATAAACATTCAACTAAAGCTTTACTGTTAGGTTCAGGCGAACTAGGAAAAGAAGTAGCAATCGAACTCTTGCGCTACGGCATCGATGTAACAGCTTGCGACAGATACGATAATGCCCCTGCAATGCAGGTTGCTCAGCATCGTGCAGTCATTGATATGCGTGATCCTAATGAACTTGAGAAACTGATTTTAAAAGTAAATCCAGACTACATTATTCCTGAAATTGAAGCTATTTCAACCGAGACATTAGTAGCATTAGAAGAGCGTGGTTTTAACGTAGTACCATCAGCTAGAGCTGCTAACATCACCATGAACAGAGAAGCTATCAGAACCTTAGCTGCTGAAGAGCTGTCTCTACCTACATCTCCATACTTCTTTGCTTCAACTGTTGAAGAAGTAAAAGAAAACATCCATAAGATCGGTTTTCCTTGCATTATGAAACCAATCATGAGTTCATCAGGTAAAGGTCAGAGCGTATTAAAGTCTGAAGCTGATATTGAAGACTCATTTAAAGAAGCTGTTGAACACGGTCGTGGCGGTTTAGGACGTGTTATCGTCGAAGGTTTCGTACAGTTTGACAGAGAAATTACATTGCTTACCGTAAACGCTGTTGATGGTATTCATTTCTGTGAGGCTGTAGGTCACCACCAGGTAAATGGCGATTACCATGAGTCTTGGCAGCCTGAACCTCTATCTGAGGAAGTACTAATGGAAGCAAAGAGAATAGCTTCAGCTGTTGTTAGTGCTTTAGGTGGTTTTGGTATCTTTGGTGTTGAGTTATTTATCTGTGGTAATAAGGTTATCTTCTCAGAGTTATCACCTCGTCCTCATGACACCGGTATGGTAACTATGATTTCTCAGGATATGTCTGAGTTTGCTCTGCACGTAAGAGCTCTTTTAGGTCTGCCTATCGGTAAGATCACTTTTTATGGTCCATCAGCGTCAGCTGCATTATTAGCTGAAGGTACTGGTGATGACATTATCTACAAGGATTTAGACAAAGCTTTAGCTGTGGCCCCTTCTTCTCAATTAAGAATATTTGGTAAACCAGATATCAATGGTGAAAGACGTATGGGGGTTTGCCTGGCTCGTGGCAAGACCATTGACGAAGCAGTAGAGAATGTTAAAAAGATGAGATCACAGATCTCTTTTGATATTGAATAATTGTATTTACAAAAGATCTCTTAGAACAATTTCTAGAGATCTTTTATTTTTCTACAATGGCAAAAGAACAAAGACTCGATATTGATGGCCTCAAAGCCATTGCAATTTTAGCAGTAGTTTTCTACCACCTGTTTGACCTCTTAAAGTCAGCACATTTTACAGAATCAACTTTATTTGATGGTGGATTCTTAGGTGTAGATATCTTTTTTGTAATCTCAGGATTTCTAATTACCTCTTCAGTCTTTTATAAGCTAAGTAATAATGACTTTTCATTATTGGCTTTCTATAAAAGACGATGTCTTAGAATTCTGCCACCATTACTTTTTGTTTGTATCTTTACCTTAATTATTGGTTACTTTCTGCTCTTTCCTGAAGTTTATAAAGAACTTAACATTGAAGTAGCCAATGCCCTGTTATTTATTGGTAACTTCAGATTTGCAAACTCTGGTGGTTACTTTGCTTTAGATTCATCTGATAAGTTACTCTTACATACCTGGTATTTAGCTGTAACTATTCAGTTCTATATTCTCTTCCCTTTAATTGTTCTTTTATTAAAGAAAGTCTTTTCATTAAAGAGATTACCTTTAGCTGTAACTGTTGTCTTTATCTTACTTACTGTTACATCTGTAATCGTTTCTCGTAATGGTAAAGGTTACCTTTTAACTCAATGCCGTATCTTTGAGTTATTCTTTGGCTCTGTATTGTTCTTCTATAAAGATATTGTTTATAAGAGAGTATTCTCTCTAAATACCTATTTACCTTTATTAGGTGAAGTCTTAGGTATTGTTATTATCATTGCCTCTATCTTTACTGTAGAACTTCAAAATGGTATCTGGACTGTAACTACCTCTCTACCTACTATGTTAGGTACAGCTTTAGTTATCTTGTCTCACAATAAGAACACTGTATTAAGACTTCCTCCTTTAACCTTATTAGGTAGATGCTCTTACTCTCTGTATTTATGGCACTGGCCTTTATTTGTCTTTGCACTAAGATGTGGATACACTGATACAGTATTAAGCTGCTCTATAGTTATTCTGGTTATTCTTATCTTTACAGCTTTATCTTACATCTTTACTGAGAAGAGAAATATTGACTATAAGGTAACTGTTACCCTCTTTTTACTTTGCTTTGTATCTTACTGTTACTTTCACCATAATGAAGGGAATAACTATCTTACAAACTACATGAGAACAGAGAGTAAAACAGATCTCTATAAGATTGATATTAAAGATCCTGACTACCTTCCATCTGTTAAAAGATATAACGAAAGAAGCTATGTCACCCATTCAGGTTTCCAAAAGGAAACACCTCATATCTTTATGATTGGTGACAGTCATGCTGATCACTACCGCTATTATGTAAACAATATCAATAAGCTTCCTGTTTATTTCTATGTATTACATGCTACTTTAGCTTATGGTCCAAACTTTAACAGTCTAAAAGACACTTTCTTTACAGATAAGACCATCAGAAAAGACTATTATGATGCTTATATTGATATTTTAAACAAGCTTCACAGTGGTGATAAGGTAATTCTCTCAAACCGCTGGGATGTACAGTACAACCTTTATATGAAAGAGTTCTCTTTAAAGGATACAACTGAGAACTACAAAGCTTTCTTAAAGTTCTTAATTGACGATCTTGCCTACGAGATTGATAAACGTAAAGATCTTAAATTCTATCTTGTATCAGAAGGCATCATCACCAGTAAAGCTTTAGTTAATTGCTTAAAGCTTGATCTTAAAGATTCATTCTTATCAAAGATCATTGATAAGAACAAATGCCACAACACACCTAACCGCTTAGGTGAAAAATTCACTTTTACCAATGATGCCTTAAAAGCCTTTGCTGACAGTCGTGAAAACGTCTTTTATATTGATAGAAACGTTCCTTTAGAGTTGGGTAATGGCTATTACAAGACCTATGACGATAATGGAGTGCCGTTGTTTGTAGATGACAATCACTACAGCACTGAAGGTGGCATTATTGTGGGCAAATACATTTTCGATACTGTATCTAAAATAAATTAGATCTTTGCGAGGATTTTATTATGATGTCTTTAGCTAATTTTAAAAACATGGATCCATTCATTCTGTTATCAGCTGTAAATATGCAGTTACGTGATGAATACTCATCATTAGATGAACTGTGTGCTACTAATGATATTGATAAGAATGAGCTTACTGAAAAATTAAAAGTAGCAGGCTTTGAATACAATTCTGAACAGAATCAGTTTAGATAAGAGCTTAAAGACTTTTTGATTTTACAATTGAATAGATGTAGTCAGTTTTACAATGATAAACTACGATAGAAAGTTACTATTTTTACTTCCAGAGCCAGTAACCTCACCTGATGATAAATACCCAAGTCTGTATTCATTATCGTATGTATTAACAGATTTGAACTTTAATATTATCGACAAAAACGAGCTTATTACCTGTAAAGGCTATGACTACAGACTACCAAGTCCAAGTTATCTTTTCACTCAGGGTATCGATCCTTACACTATTAAAAATGGGCTTAGCGTCGAAAAGTTTTTAGATGAGTCAGAAAAGATCTTACATAATCCCAATGTAACCATCTTTACTTGGTCTATTCGTAATTTAAAAATCTTAGAGAGCATGTGTCTTAGACAATTCAGGGAACCTACTATCTTAGATAATGTTTATGCTCTTACAGATGTAAACAAAGTATTAAAACTCTCAGAGCTCTTTACTGAAGGCAAATGTCTTAATACCGATTCTCTTTTAAAATGTGCATTTAAATACGGCTTTAAAGAGAAGTTATCAATCTACGACAGATTAGGTCGATTGAGAGCTTTAATTCATATTGTAAAAGAGTTAAATCTTAAGCACACAGCCTTATTAAATTACATGACAAGACCTCATGAGCAAAAGGGAGAACAAATCAGTAAAGCTATTGGACAAAGTAAATTCTTAGTTGATTACAATGTCAAAGAACGAAGCTTAGAAGTGTTAAAGCCACTGTCTCTCAATGGCAATGACATTGATGCACTGTACTTTGATGGTAATGAGGTAAGACGAAAGTACTACGGATTAGGTGATTTTGGAGTACTCTCACCTGCTACTGTCTTAACTCAGGAACGCCAAGCTTTAGTTAATATACCATTAACGCAGATTACGAATTTATTAGCAACCGCTAATCTTGAGAGTGTTAAATGGGATGAGGTTAAGAATTACTCAAAAGAGTTCTTTAAAGACTTTTCTCAAAAAGAGTATGAAGAGTATCAAAAGATCTTATTTAACAATAACAAAGAAGCTGTAGTAGCAGCTCCTCTTACCACTAGTAGCAATTACAGAAATATTGTCTTTTTATTCAGAGGCAATAACTACAAAGGAACACTCTTAGACAGTGAGCTTACAGCTTATTTTAAGGTATGTGCTGCCATGATTGAAAAGCAGTTACCAAATTATGTTACAGAGCTAAAATATCTCTCAAACTCTGTTAATGAGAATTCAGATGAGGAATTAAAACTCATCAATAAGATTAAAAACTACCCTATGGATCTTTAGTCTTAAGAGTCGACTTATTCTGAAGTTTCAGCCAAGCAAGATAGTTAGTCAGAATAGTTAATCTGCACTTATAAAAATGGGAACTCATCTGAGATCCCATCTTTACAAATCCTACCAGTACTTAATTAAGCTTTCTTGGTATTCTTTTTGACAGCAGTCTTTTTGGCTGTAGACTTCTTAGTCGCTGTCTTTTTAGTAGCAGTCTTCTTTGTAGTAGATTTTACAGGTCCCTGTACTTCCCACTTTTTGTCATCCTCGTTATAAAAAGCGACAAATGAGGTTGGTTTACCTTCTTTATCTACAGACATAATATACTGCTTTTTAGACTTACGGCTAAATCTAATCTCAGTTTCATTACCGTCATTGTCATAAGCAGGAGCATCAGCTAAATAATAGAACTTAGGTGAGAGCATATCACGGTGATTTAACAGCTCAATTACCTTAGGAGGACGTGTTTCACGTACCTTAGGAAAATTATGCGCTGCTAAGAAAAGACCTGCTGCACCATCACGTAGTACGTAGTGTGAGCCTTCTGTCTTACATAATAAATCAGGCATATCTACAGGATCTTCACGTGGAGGTGCGACCTGACCGTTTTTTAAGATCTTTCTGGTGTTGCCACATTCTTTATTGGTGCAGGCCATGTACTTACCAAAGCGACCTTCTTTTAGCACCATGGTATGACCACACTTCTCACAAGGGATCTCTGGTCCTTTTTCAATCTCAGAGTCAAACTTACCTGTCTCTAACAGATAACCGCCACAGTTTGGAGTTGAGCACAGATGGAGCTTATGAGTTTCGTCAATGATGTAAGTGTCCATTACAGAATGGCACTTGTTACAACGAGGACGAGAGCGTAAGATATTAGCCTCTTCCTCATCAGTCAAATTCTTAGAGTTTAAAGCACCAATGTCTAAAGCTCTTAAATTTAAGGTCTTATGGCATCTGTCAGCTGTCTTTACACTCTTATCATAATAACCTAAACAGCTTAAGAACATACCTGTCTTACCAGACTGTACTGCCATATGGTATTTGCCACACTCAGGACAAGTAAACTCATTAATCTCTAAAGGTTTATTCTCTGGCATACCACCATCAGCTGCAGGCTTTGTGGCCTTTTCTAATTCAACTTCAAAAGATTTGTAGAAGTTGTCTAGGCTGTTTAACCAGTTCTTTTTACCTTCAGCGATTTCATCAAGATTGTTTTCCATTGAAGCTGTGAAGTTCTTATCCATAAGATCTTTAAAGCTAAAACGTAATCTGTCAGTTACAATCTCGCCCATTCTTTCAGCATAGAAACGCCCATGGTTAATAGTTACATAACCTCGTTCCTGAATAGTTGAAATAATTGAAGCATATGTAGATGGTCTGCCGATACCATCTTTTTCTAACTCTTTAACCAAGCTTGCCTCTGAGAAACGAGCAGGTGGCTGTGTAAAGTGCTGAGATGGTAATAACTCTTCAACCTTAAGTGTTTCACCTTCTTTTAATTCAGGTAACAGTACTTCTTCGTTCTTGTTGAAATTGTAAACACGTTTAAAACCATCAAAGGTTACATGCTTACCTGATACCCTAAAGGTATAACCACCAGCATCAACTGAGACATTAGTGGTCTCATACTCTTGAGGAGTCATCTGAGAAGCTAAATATCTTGCTTTGATAAGATCAAATAATCTCTGACCATCTCTATCAATATGAGCTGGAAGAGGATCTAATGGATGTGAAGGACGAATAGCTTCGTGAGCTTCCTGAGCTGATTCTTTTGACTTATAGTAATTTGGCTTTTCAGGCACGTACTTATCACCAAAGTTTCTCTGGATAATGTCACGAGCTGCAGCGATGGCTTCAGCAGACAGATTAACACTGTCAGTACGCATATAGGTAATTAAGCCCTGCTCATATAAGTGCTGTGCTACAGTCATGGTTCTGCGTACTGAAAAACCTAATTTCTGATTGGCTACCTGCTGTAAGGTTGAGGTGGTAAATGGAGGCAGAGCAGACTGCTTACCTTTTTTAGTTTCAATCTTGGAGACAACAAATGGAACTGACTTTAGATAATCTAAGATTGAATTTGATTCATCCTTATTGTGGATCTCAACTTTCTTGCCATTCTTAGAGGTTAAAGCTAACTTTAAGCTCTCCCCATCATGATTTAAGGTAATAGCATCAATATTCCAGTATTCTTCAGGAATAAATGCTTTGATCTCACGTTCTCTATCAACAATTAACTCAACTGCTACAGACTGTACACGACCAGCTGAAAGACCACGAGCTACTTTCTTCCATAATAGAGGTGAAACCATAAAGCCCACAACTCTGTCTAAGAATCTGCGTGTCTGCTGAGCGTTAACTAAATCCATGTTGATACGGCCAGGATTTTCAAAAGCTTTAGCAATTGCAGCTTTGGTAATTTCTGGATACTTAACTCTTAAATACTTGTCATCCTTGCCACCTAAGACTTCTCTTAAGTGCCATGCAATAGCTTCTCCCTCTCTATCCAAATCGGTTGCCAGATATACTTTGTCAGCATCTTTTGAGAGTTTTTTAAGTTCAGCTACAACCTTTTGTTTGTCAGGCATGATCGCATAGTTAGCTTTCCAATGATTATTTGGATCAATACCCATGTTCTTGACCAAAGTTTCTTCTTTAGTAAGCTTGACTTTTTTGCCATCGGCAGTTTCTGCCTTTGAGGATGAATCGTTAGCCAAATCTCTGATATGGCCAACACTAGCGTGAACTACATAATCATCGCCTAAGTAGCGATTGATGATAGTTGCCTTAGATGGAGACTCCACGATTACCAGCGATTTGCCCATTGTAAAATCCTTTTTCTCTTAAAAACGGCCTGTATCTTGTTCAATAATAGTATCCTGGACTTCGTTTTTAATTGCTTTTGTCCAAGTTTTAGCCATAAAAAATTTTTTAATGATATCTACAAATGACTTCTTTTCTTCATGTTCAATGCTAATCTTTATAACACAAACTTTTGTAAATTCTACTGTTTTTTGTAAATATGCATCAAAAGTGTCAATTTGGTCAACTAAACCACGCTCTTTAGCATCAGTTGCTAACCAGAACTCGCCAGTTGCAAACTGCTCAACATCCATATTTGGACGATATTTTGCAACAATAGCTTTAAATCTGTCATGGATCATTACAAGTTCCTGACGGAATTTCTCTCGACCTTCCTCAGTATTCTCACCGAACATGGTAAGTGTACGCTTGTATTTACCAGCTGTTACCAGCTCATAATCAACATCATGATTCTTTAGCACTTTATTAAAGTTAGGAATTTGAGCTACAACACCGATTGAACCTACATAAGAGAATGGTGCGGCTACAATCTTGTTAGCAACGCATGACATTAAATAGCCACCTGAAGCTGCTACATTATCGACACAGACTGTAAGATGAATGCCTTTCTCTCTTACTCTTTCTAATTGAGAAGCAAGTAGACCATAGCCGTTTACAACTCCTCCTGGTGACTCAAGATTTAAAATTAACTCATCTTTATCTGTTGCCACATCAAGAACAGCGTTAATCTCTTTGATAAAGTCATCCTGAGAGCTTGCCTTAGGATCACCATAGAACTCGATTACAAAGACTTTCTCTGGGCAGAACTTACCTTCTTTTTCTGCCTTCTCAATCTTTTCTTTTAAGGCTTTTTCATTTTTATTAGGATCTTTTTTCTCGTCTTTTGCTTTTTGCTTTAAGAAAGCTTTCTTTTCTTTTTCAGTCTTTGAGCTATCAGCTTCAAAGATAGCATCCTCAAGCTCCTGTTTACGCTCTTTGAACTCTTTTTTAAGATCAGTGAACTTTAACTTATCTTCGTTATCTTTTTTAGCTGATTTAAGACCTTTAACTGCCATTAAAAGAGTTATAAGACCAAAAAGAATTAAAGCTACTGTAACTACCAGCTTGCTTGAATATAGTGCTAAAGAATATAGAAATTCCATCATTATCCTTATCTAAAAATCTCTTTTGAGTAACTTAAAATGCCTAAACTATAAGTTGACTACTCTTTACTATCAATACTTAACAGTTTTGCTGACTGTTTTTATTTACATAGTCAGTGCCTTCTTTAGTTAACTTAATGCCATCATCAACCATCTCAATCAATCTTAATTTATAGAGATTGCCAATAGCTTTTTTAAACTTGCCTTTTGACATATGCAGGTAATCCTCAATATCCTGAGGATCTGACTTATCATTAAAAGCTAAGAAACCATTTGAGGTCTTTAAAATTCTCAATAAAAGACTTGCAGCATGCTCAATGCCTAAAAGACCAGGTTCCTGCAAAGATACATCTAATTTGCCATCTTCTCTAATCTTAATGATATAGCCATCTAGTCTCTTACCAATTCTAATTGGTGTCTTTACGTCAGACTTATATAAAAGACCATAAACAGAGTCATTTACCACCATTCTGTAGCCTAATGGTGTATGAGATACAGCAACAGCTGTTACTCTCTGACCTACTTTAAACTCTCCTTTATTAGAAGCGTCTCGAATATATGAGTTATAACGCTGTGTACCAAAAAGTCTGCCTTGTTCATCCATGGTAACCAAAATTAAAACAGACATACCTACTTCAAAAGCAGAACGCTGTTCTGATACAGGAACTACGAGTTCTTTTGGAATACCAAGATCCATGTATACAGTGCCGCAATCAATTGAGGTAACAGTAAGACGACCTACCATTCCCACCTCTAGATATGGATGTCTTGCAGTAGCTAAAACACGACCACCATCCTTGTAAAGGAACACTCTTAACATGTCACCTATTTTTAGATCTTTAGGTAATTGCTTATGAGGAACGAAAAGATCACCAAATACACCAGCATCGACAAAAGCGCCCTGATCTGTAATATCAACGACCTTACGCTCAATCATATGACCTAAACAAAGATTATCTGACATGAAACTTTTCCCTACAAAGACTGCTAGTGTGCTACAAGCTTTAGTGTTATAAGAATGTTAGCTCTAGGCTTTGACAAAACTACTTTAGACAATACTAAATGAATAAAGTTAAGCTCTGTCTTTAAACTTGTGTTCTTTAGTAAATGGTGACTTTTAAGTGATAATTCAATAAGAACATTCACAATTATGCTAAATCACAACAAGGACAAAACAAAATATCTATATACAATATATGAAAAAAGCCACTCTCTTTGCAAGAATGGCTTTCATATATCTTACTTAGGTATCAAAAATTATTAGATACGCTGAAAATCGATGTGTAAGATACGCTCTGAAACTGGGTGACGCTGAATGTCAACAGGCTTAACCTTGATTGACTTGCCGTCTAAATTGAGTTCTACTTCTTTGTAGAACTCATCCTTTAAAGAAGCAGTAATAACTTTCTTCTCATCTAAGGTAATTGATAAAGCGTCTTTGCCTTCACCGATGATGATAGCTGGAATTTTGAACTCACGACGTAGGCGGCGGCTCGCACCTCTTCCTAAGTCAGTACGTGAAGTAGCATCTAAAGTAATTGCCATTTTCATGTTTCCTATAAAATATTAAAAGATAACTGTGTAATGCGACCATAAACACAGCGAGCGATAGTATACATGAATTTCTATAAAATTCAAGGCAAAATTTGGCTCTATCAGATATTTAAGCCAAATATTGAACTTTCTAAATGCAAAATTGCAGTTTTTCAGTTGAATAAAAGGCTCAACAAACAAAAAATCACGCTAAAATAGTTGAGTGATGATGTTTCTTTCTATAAGATTTTCTACACATAAAACAGTTTTATCTGTAATTGTGAAACATCACAATGTTATGCAATATAAGTTATTGTATCTTATTTAAGCCTTTTGGTTTCAAGCAAGTTATGCTTTAACCTCATAACACATGCCTTTGACAAAAGTTCATAGATTACAATTAAATATTAAGAACACAAAGAGAATCATATGACCGATTATATCCGTCCATCAAAAGATCAATCATTTATGGAAATTGCAGTGGCTGTTTCCATGCGTTCAACCTGTCTGCGTCGTCGCTACGGAGCAGTTATAGTTTCAAAAGACGGAAGAATTGTCTCAACAGGATATAACGGAGCTCCAAGACACAGAGCTAACTGTGTTGATTTAAAAGAGTGCTTAAGAGAAAAGTGCAAAATTAAACCTGGTACACACTATGAGTTATGTAGAGCAGTTCATGCTGAGGCAAATGCTATTATCAATGGAAATCCATTAGATATTGTTGGCGGTACTTTATATCTGGCCGGTACTGATGTTGCAACTAACAGTAGAACCAAACAAATGCGCCCTTGCTCTATGTGCCAGAGACTAATTTTAAATGCTCAAATTGCCAAAGTTGTAATGAGAGATGTTGATGGAAATCTTGTGTACTCAGATCCTTTAACTTGGGAAGACGATTTACCTGAGAGAATTGCAAAAGAGTTAGGTCACTCCCTGTAATAAAACAGACCTTTACAACCCAAGCTAAAATTCAAGTCATCCTATCAGCCATATTAGTCACTTAATATGGCTTTTTACTTTTAAAATCTCCATTATTTTTGCTTTTACCCACACTTATGCACGATGCCTCTTTTTTAATGGTATTTTTAAGAGCCGGAGGTCAAAACAGTTAAAGTCTCTACAGCAACATCATTACTACCTGGTGCTTTGATCTGCCACTTACAGCTATTGCTGTATATTTAGGATGTTCTTTCAATGCAGCCTATCATTTCCTTTATAGAAGTGAAGTTTTAGGTCTTATTCTTTAATATATAGGTTATAAGAATGAGCATTGGATTTCAGATCTCAAAAATAACTGTATTATGGCTAGTAAAAATACAACCATAGCGAATAATTAACTTGTTTATATATTTTTATCCGGTAAATAAAAAAATACTAATAAGAGAATATGCAGTATATTATATTTAACATCATATTGATTTTTCTAAAGTTATAATCTCCTTTATTGGATACTCATCAATTCTTGCATGGGTTACCTTTAAATGGACAATGAGAACTTTTGGTTCTACATTAAATTTTGACCAAATTATATGGGCTCTATGCAACTCAACAAAGGGATCTGATCCCAAAATCATACGATCGGCTTTAACTAATGCTACTTTCGGTATTTTTCTTTGCTTCTTGTGGTGTTTTCTTATTATTTGTTTTAATAATAAAGCACGTTCTATAAGATTAAAAAAGTTTATCAAGAAGTGCTGTAGCTTATTTTTCAATAGTATCTTCTTACCAATTAAAAGAGTGAGTGAAGCGCTACAAAAACAAAAGTACTTAAAACAAGCTTGCACAGTAATATGTTTATCTTTATTAGCTGCCATTTCACTTCTATCTCTATTCAATGTATTAAGATTAGTTGACAAAAACCATGAGATAACTGCATATTTTAACAGTCAGAAATCAGCAGATAAGTTTGATTATATTAAGGATTATTACACTATTCCTAATATTAAGAATGTTCACTTTAAAGAGAAGAACAATGTCGTATTAGTAATGGGCGAGTCATTGGTGTCTAATTTCAATTTTACCGAAACGATGTCTAAAGAATTAGATAAGGTCGAACGAAAAGGAGAATCTGTCACTAAATTTATTAATGCTACAGGCTCAAGCTGGACAATTGGAGCTCTTACAGGTTGGCATTTTGGATTGCCTTTAAAAATTCCTGTTAAATACGATAACTCTTTTGTTTCCATTGGAAATTTACATAATACATACGACTCAAAGAGAGGCTTTTTGCCTAACGCTAAATCAATATTTGAAATTCTAAAAGCTAATGGATATAAAACTGCTTTAATTTTAGGTTCTGACAGTAATTTTTCAGGAATGAAAAAATTGTTTTCAATGCATGGCCATTTTGAAATATTAGATAAAAATTACTGGCAACAAAAAGGATGGAATATTAATAAATATCAAGGCACTGGTTGGGGATTCTCTGATTCCTTCATTTTTGCAAGAGCAAAAGAAAAATACTTAGAACTTCAAAATGATGGTATTTCATTTGTCTTAATTGTTGAAACTATTGATACCCATGGTCCTGATGGATATTGCCCAAAAGATAAAATTAAATTTTATGATATTAGAGATGCGTTTCTTGAGACTGCTAGACAAATATCTAATTTTGTCAATTTCATTCAAAAAAATAAAAACGCACATCTTGCTTTAGGAGTTATAGGAGATCATTATTTCATGGGAACCTCTCCAATTTTTGCAAACATTGAAAGGCATATTAGGAATATTTTTATAGGAAATGTTCCAAAAATTCCTGAAGAAAAAAGAAAACAATATATAAGTTCTGTAGATATGGCTCCAACAATTCTTCAGGCATCCGGAGCTTATTGGGGAAGCTCTAAATTTGGTCTTGGATCATCTATTTTTTCAAAAGATAAATCCCTTATCCAAAGGTTAGGTCAAAAAAATACAATAGATATATGAGAGCTCCTTCAAAGATGTATCAATCATTTTACTAAGATTGAATAACCTATAGTGGAATGTCGATCCTGTTGATAGTTTTAAATTTACAGTAGACAGGATCAAAGCCATGAAAGGCTATATATCTGCTTCTTCTACGATCTTTGGATACATAGCCTTTGGTCTAGCATCTATCTTGTCAGGATCGTAATTTCGTCTGTCATTGCAGTTCATATCAGATATTGTCTCAAGATCTGAATTTGAAATATCAAAGTTATAAAGCTCACTATTTTGAATAAGCTTCTCTTTGGTATTAGCCTTTGGAATTGCAACGATTCCCCTTTGAATGCACCAGCGCAATAAGATCTGTGATGGTGCTGCCTTATAGTAATCACGCATACAGATAAGTCTTGGATCATCAAGGATCAGTCTGCCTTCAGATCCTAATGGAGAGTATGCTTCAACAGCTATCTTCTTACGACGGCACCATCCCATTAACTCTTCTTCAGTGTTCAAAGGATGGATCTCAGTTTGGTTTACCTGAGGAATTACTGTAGCACCATGCTCAAATAAACTCTCGATATGATGAATCTTAAAGTTACTTACACCAATAGCTCTGCAAAGACCTTCCTGCTGTAACTTTTCAAGCTCAAGATAAGCCTTTTCATAACCTTTTACAGGCCAGTGAATAAGGTATAAGTCAACATAATCAAGACCTAATCTTTTTAGAGAATCTAAAAGAGCCTGTCTAGGGTTATCAAAGTCTGTAACCCAAAGCTTAGTGGTTACAAAAATTTCATTGCGAGGAATACCTGAGTCGCGAACCGCTTTGCCAACAGCTTTTTCGTTACAGTAAATACGAGCTGTATCAATAAGACGGTAACCTACATCTAAGGCGTCTCTTACAGTCTTATAGGTTTCCTCTCCGCCTTTCATCTTATAAACACGTAAGCCTAAAAGAGGCATCTTAACGTCATTATTCAAGTTAATTGTTGACTTTAAGCTAAGTTCCATACAGATACTCCTAAGCTTCTTTCATGCGTTTATAAGCTTCTCTAAAGACTTCAGGTCCTGCACCTAACTCATGCATATGACATGAGAGGTAATTTCTAAAACGTCTAGCACCTTTGCATCCGTTAAAGAAGTTGATGATGTGATTTCCAAGATAATGAAGTTTATTACCCTCTGATACGAACTTCTGCGCAAAATCCATGAGAGTTTCAAAAATCTCATCACGAGATTTAACTTCCTCATCTACTCCATATATCTTACTATCAACAGAAGCTAATAGATAAGGATTGTCCATAATAGCGCGACCTAACATCACACCTTCAACATGTTGTAACTGCTCTAAACAGCCATCAATAGTTAAGATGCCACCATTGATGGTTATAGCTAAATCTGGAAATACCTCTTTTAGAGCATACACCCTTGCATAATCTAATGGAGGTACAGTTCTGTTCTCTTTAGGTGACAAACCGTTTAACCAAGCTTTTCTAGCATGCAAAATGATGTGTCTTGAGCCTGTTACATAGACAGATTGCACAATCTTTTTGGTGTATTCAAAATCATCTAAATCGTCTACACCAATACGAGTTTTTACAGTTACTGGAATGTCTACAGCATCCTGCATTGCTTTTAAACAATCTGTAATCACCTCAGGTGTTTTCATTAAGATTGCACCAAACGATCCAGACTGCACTTTATCAGATGGGCATCCAGCATTTAGGTTAATAGCACTATAGCCAAACTTTAAAGCAATCTTACAGGCTTGTGCCAGTACTTTAGGATCAGATCCTCCTAACTGTAAGGTACAAGGATTATCATTATTAGGATCTTGTTCTATAAGATGCTCTTTGCCATGAGTAATAGCCTGAGCTGCGATCATTTCGGTATATAGCATTGCTCTTTTAGTTAAGAGTCTTGCCATACGTCTGAAGGTACGATTGGTAACATCAATCATTGGAGCTACAGAGAATCTGTCAGCTTCGGTGAATTTTGAAGGGTTGCCCATATTTATAAATGAAAAAGGCGGGCTAATGCCCGCCATGTTTATTAAAAATTAGTATTCTTTAGCAAATAAAGGACGTACAGCAGGATCCATGTACTTCTGATCAAGATTTGGCAGAGTTGAGGTTAATGAAACCACGATCTTATTTACTTTTCTTGCATTCTCATCATCTGGTTTTGATAAGTAAATACCGATTGCTTTACCTAACTCTTTCATCTGTTCTTGCTCAATGCCACGAGTTGTTGCTGGTAATGATGAGAAACGAACAGCATCAAACTTGATGTTTGGATTGTTAGTTAAAACCTGAGCAATTCTTACATGAATACCCAAGTCTGCTAATAACTCCTGAGCGCCACGAGCTGAAATTGCACAGTTCTTAGCATCAATCATAACCAAGTGAGACTCTGTCTTTGATGAGATGATCTTCATACCACCTTCAACTAAGCCTTCTGCTAAAGCCTGAGCATTTGAAACTACAGCTTTGCAGTAGTTCTTAAAGCCTTCAGTTGTCATCTCATGTAAGCGAGCTGCTAGTGCTGATAACTGAGGAGATAATAAACCATTGTGACCTGCTAAGTTCTCAGAACGCTTGATTAAACCAGATAACTCCTGACGGCATAAAATTACTGCAGCCTGAGGTCCCTGCATAGCACCGTGAGTTGAGAAGGTTACTACATCAGCATACTTCATTGGGTTATCTAAAACACCTGCTGCTGTTAAACCAGCTGTCTGTGATAAGTCACACCATAATAGAGCGCCATTTTCTTTAGCAATCTTTGACAGACGCTCAAAGTCTACATGTAATGAATAGTTAACTGGTGAGAAGATGATCATCTTAGGCTTGTTCTTCTTAGCTAAAGACTCAATCTCATCCATGTTTAATTCTTGGGTATCTGGCTCAATACCGAAGTTTACAAATCTGTAAGCTAAATTCTCAGTGTTGCAGTGCTCTTTCTTACGTAAGTCTAAAGACATCACCACATCACCACGTTGGGTTAATGCTTTAAATACAACACGAGAAGCAGCTTCAATAGTAATAGTTTTTACAGTTGCAAAAGGAGCATCAAATAATTCACATAAGCGTGAAACAGTAAGTTGCTCTAAGTTATCAGTTCTACCTAAAGTTAAAGCACTTGCTGAATTTACAAGCACACTACCCATGATTGCTGCACAAATTGGAGAAGTGCTGTTCTCATCAGGAATGAAAGAAATACTTGCGTGCTGACGCTCAATCTCTTTTACAAAGTATGCATATAAATCTTTATCAAAATTTTTTACAAGCTCAATGGAATTCATTATTGACTCCTCATCCAAAATAGCGAATGAATTATATCAAAATTTTTAATTATTGCTATTTTATGAATATGTTATTGTTACATCTTATTAGTGTTGTAGGCTCATTTTGATACCTAGTTATCAAAGATTGATTAACTAGTTTTCTACAAAAGGCCAGAAAATTGGAATTAAAAATACGCATAAGATTAAACTCATTATGCACATTGGAATACCAACTTTTAAGTAATCTTTAAAATGAAGACCGGATGGTCCTAAAATCATGGTATTGCAAGGAGTTGCAATTGGAGTTGCAAATGAGCATGAAGCTCCGATTGTAACTGACATAATTACTCCATAAGGAGACACCTGTAATTTATTGGCAATACTCAAAGCAATTGGAATTATAAGAGCAGCTGTTGCAGTATTTGGCATAAATTGTGTTAAAAAACATGCAATAAGGAATAGTACAGCTACAATAGCATGCTCAGATGGTGTATCACCAAGAATTGAAACTACAGAATTAGCTATAAACTCTCCAGCTCCAGATTTTTGCATGGCAATAGCAAATGGCAACATACCAGCAAATAAGAACACAGTTACCCAATCAATACCTTTATAAGCCTGTTTTTCAGTAATACAGCCTGTGATCACACAAAATAAGGCTGCAGTTAGGCTTACCATCGCAGGAGACAGTCCAGGTATACCTACAATTAAACCTATAACTACATAAATTAGTATTAACAAAGATAAAATTCTCTGTCTGTTAGTACCAACATTGCCAATCTGTCTTGTAAGTAAACCTGTATCTGCTGACTTTTTGGGCAAGATATGACGACCTATAAAGAACATAAACAAAGAGGTAGCTAAAGCAATAGGACCACCTATTAAAGCAAATTCAAAAAATCCATATGGTTCTAAACCGGCACTAGAGACTTCAGCTACAGCTAACATATTAGGAGGTGTACCTACCATGGTTAAGTTACAGCCAACATTAGCAGCAACAGCAACTGACATTAAAATCGGAGCTGAAGGAATTTTAGCAGAAAGGCATACACCAATAATTACAGGCAACAGACAGGCTACAGTGCCGGTATTAGAAGCAAAGGCTGACAGCACAATGGTTAAAACCATAAAAGCAGGAATTAAAGCATGCTGCGTACCGCCAACTTTGCGCACAATAAAGTTACCCATTGTCTGGGCAAGTCCAGACTCAAGCATGGCAACACCTACTACAAACATGCCAGAGAACAAGATTACATTGCTGTTTGAAAATCCAGAAAAAGCTTCTTGAGGTGTTAAGATTCCAAAGAAGACTAAGGCTACTGTCGCGCTTAGAGCAGAGACAGCAACAGGTATTATTTCTGTCAAAAATAACAGAGCTACTATAACTAGAATAATAAGTGTTATTAGAGCCTGATCCATTTTACTTTCCTCAAAATTTTTATTTGATTTAATCATTTATGAAGTTTCATCGCTATTGCCTCAATATCAAACTGTGATTTGTGCAAACCTTGACAACGCAAATTGTTACAAGCATCAAAAATCTATCACTTTATCAATACACTAAGTAAAAGCTAATCATGCGAAAATACAATGAAATGGCTTTAACAATAGATTAAACAAGATGACACGAAGTTCTAAAAGTTAGCTAAAAATCTAAAAACTAGGCCTTTGTATATGCTATTATTGAGAACTATGATTAACGTTAAGATTACTAACAGAACTGAAAAAGAAGATTATGTGGCCGTTGAAAGAGAGACGGGCGCTATTGCTTTACCTAGCAAACATGTCTTTGCAATTTTTTCTGTTGGAATCATCTCTGTCCTTTTAGCACTCCCATTTGGACAGTTAATTCCTGAAAATTATTCCCCATTCTCAGCATTAAGTGCCGGTCGTCAGGAACAGAACAGAAGATACGAACAAGCTTATCTTAGAAATGATGAATCGGTTGCAGAAAAGAATCTTGAGATCTCATCAACAGCAGGTTCTGAAGAAAACTACGATGATGAAGTTATTCCTGAAGCTCTGCTTGCTAATGATTCAAAGGATGATTCATATACAACTCAATCAGTTGGTACAGATCAGAATATTGAGCGTCAGAAGTTCTCAACTACAGACGATAAGTTAAAGAAAGAAGTTGAAAACTCTGAAAAGTTCATTGCCAACATCATGGAGCCTAAAAACATAACTGATGAGCGCAAAGCTGAAAGTAAAAAAGAATCAGATGCTGTAACTGATCTTAAGAATACCGCTGTTAAGAAAGAGTTCAAGTATGACGGTAAGTGGTATGAACAGACCGTTAAGAAAGGTGATTCTCTCTTTAAGATTTTCACTTACTTAAATCTTGATGTGAAAGATTTAAAGAAGATAAAGGCAGCATCTGGCGATGATAATCTGAACTTAGCTATAGGAGATAAGATTCAGTTCTTAGTTAATAACAAGAACGTCTTACAGGAAATTGCCATTCCTTTAGCAGGAAAGAAACAGCTAAGATTCTCTCGTGATCTAGATGATGGCAGTTTTGCAATGTCTAAAGAAGACAGATTTGCTCAATTTAAAAATAATAAAAAATCAAAGATGGAGCAAGCTACCAAGATGCCAGGTTACGTAGAGGCACAAAAAGAAAAAGAAGCTAAAGAAAAAGAACTTTTGTTAGCTAAAGAAAAAGCTGAGAAAGAAAAGGCAAAGCTTGATGCTATGACAGCTGCTTTAGATAAGAAAGAAGCTTTAGCTGAGGAAAAAGAGCAAAAGGTTAACCTTGCAAACAGACCTCGTCTGCTAATAGGTTCAATCAGAGCTGGTGAGAACTTTGATAAAGCAGCTAAGAGACTGGGCTTAACCCGTTCTGAGATTGTAAGTATTAAAAATCAGTACTCAGGCAAGATTAACTTTAAACGTGTAGGTCCTGGAGACAACTTTAGAGTTTTATTCAATGGTGTAGGTTCAGGTTCAAGCATGACTGCTATTTCAGTTGATTCAGCCAGATATGGCCAAATTAACCTCTACCGTCATCCACAGAACCATATCTTCTATGAAGAGAATGGTTATCATCCATCAACTGGTACCTTCAGACGTTTCCCATTTATGGGACAGGTAAAGGTTAATTCTCCATTTAACTTAAACCGTTATCACCCTATTAAGAAACGCAGAAGACCTCATTATGGTGTGGACTTTAAATTACCTATTGGTTCTCCTGTATATGCTCCAGCAGAAGGCACTGTAACTTATGCAGGTTATATGCGTGGAGGCGGATATACCGTAATTATCAACCATAAAGGCGGTTATACCACTGTCTATATGCACCTGTCTAAGTTTGATGTAAGAAAGGGACAACAGGTCAGAATCGGTCAGGTTATTGCTAAATCAGGTAATACAGGCTATTCAACCGGTTCACACTTGCATTATGAGGTTCACATCAACGGAAGAGCAGTTGATCCTCTAAAAGTTGATCTGCCTTCAGGAAGTCCTGCAACTGCACAGAGATTACGTGAATCTTTTAAAAATACGGTATATATTTTAAAGACAGAGCTGTATAAGAATGCTCTAGCTGAGAACAAATAAAAATAAGACAAAGTAAGACAAGCAAAAAAGTAAGGATCAATCATGCTAAGTGAAAAAGAGTTTTGTGAAGAAGCCCTAGCCGTATTAAAATGGTTGATTGCTATTCCTAGCATCACTAGAACCGCTGGTGATGAGATCATAAATCAGACTATCTACAACACTGTCTCTGAATTTACCTATTTTAAGAGTCATCCTGAGTATCTAAACTTTATCACTCATGATGATCAGAAGAATCATTCTTTTACAGCTTTTGTAAGACGTGACTTAATCACCAAACCTACATTGGTGGTCTTATGTAATACTGATACTTCATCAAATGAAGTATACGGCACGATTAAGTCATATGCTTTTAAGGCTGATGATTTAAAGAACAAGTTAAAGAACTTGTCTTTAAGTGAAAAGCAGTTAAAAGACCTTGAGAATGACAAGAACATCTATGGCTTGGGCAGCTTTGAAAACAAAGCTCCTATTGCTGGTATGTTAATTCTATTAAAGTACTACACTGAAAGATTGTGGGAATTGCCTGCTAACCTTTTATTTGTATGTACCTCTGAATCTTTAAATGGACATGAAGGTATTAGAACATGTCTACCTTACATTCATAATCTAATTAACGATTATGATATTGAGTTATCTTTAGCTTTGAGCTTCAAACCAGAATCTGTTGGTGTAACCGAAAACACCATTAACCTTTACACTGCCAATATGGGTAAGGTAGAAGCTGGTTTCTACATCTTTGGCGAAGGTACAGATACAGAGTTACCTTTTAAAGGTTTCTCTCCTACTTTAATTGCTTCAAAAATCATTGAAGATATTGAGTTAAATCCAAAGATCACCAAAGATATTTCTCATTCAGCAATAGCTCCTACTTTTAACTATCTGCATTCATATAACAACCGCTCTCCAAATACACCTGATGCGGTACATTTAAGTTTCAATTTTCCATTTATTAACTTAAATCTTTTAGATTTAATTGAGAACTTAAAACAGATTGCAGCTACAGCTATTGAGAAGACAGCAGGATTCATGGAAGACAGAGAGAACTTCTTCTGTAAGATAAATGACACCGAGCCATTAAATCCAACACGAGAAGCAGAGGTTTTATCCTTCTCTGATCTTTTCTACAGAGCAAGTCTGCATTACAAAGGAAACTTAAAGTCAGCTATTGAAGGCTTAATTCAGAAGTGTACTAATGAAGATCTTGGAAGTCATGACATCATTAAGACCATCATCGAACGTTTGAATGAATTAGCTCATTTACCAAGACCATCTGTGGTGATCTTCTTTGGTAATGACTTTATTCCTCAGCAACAACTGCGAAAAAACTTTGCTTTAGACAGAGAGCTCTATATTAAGATCAATCGCGCTGTTGAAGAGTTTAATAAAGATCATGATCATCAGATCAATATTGAAAATGAGTGTCCTGCTAACGATAACTGCTTTATTAGACCTGTTGGTATTGATGTTGCTCTTAAGGCAATGAAAGATGAATGCCCTATTCCAGTTTCTACTTTCTATAACTTAAATGCTCCTGGCATTACCTTTACTTATAAAGGTGGTGAATTGTACAGGGCCTGCGAGCACGTTGAAATGAGCATTTTTACTGATATGCTGAGTTTTGTTCATAACCTAATGATTGAAATTGGTCCTGATGATTCATCTAGCTTTGAAAAGAAAGCTGAAGATGATGCTATGTCAGCATTGAAGATTGACAAGATCATTAAAAAGAATAATGAAGACGGAGATAAGGTAGAGTCTCCTTCAGATAACAAAGACGATGATGCAGAAAAAGAAACTGATAAGTCAGAAAATTCTGAAAGGTCTGTTGAGAAGATTTAATCCTACTGTTTCAAGAGAGCTTTACAGCTCTCTTTTTGTATCTATTGATATCTATTCTAAACGAGACTTTTAAAGAGCTAATGACAAAATGACCTCACAGTCAGTTTTATCTAACTTTTCATAGTTACCAATGTTACCAATCTCAGGGAAACCAGCCTTATAAAGAATTCTCTCAATATCTGCAGCATCCCCGTTGATCTGAGATAAAGTGGTTGGAAGTCCAAACTTTGTAAACATCTCTTTAATTAGCTTTACTGTATTTTTGGATGTTGTCTCAAGATTCTGGTAATCTAAAGTTACATTTAATACACAAGATCCTAATTTAGCTACCTTCTTGGCATGTTTCTTTTGTACAAACTCAAACCAGGCAGGAAGTATGATACTTTCAGCTTGTTCTCTAGAACAGTCAAAAACCCCCACAATAGCCCTTGAGAGTATATCTACAGATACATCATCACTATATGAGTAGAAAGGAACTACATAAGCGGTAATACTAGCCCACATCAGATTGTTGATACCTTCTAAATCACCAGGCTTATCTTTTAACTTGTTATACATTAAAAGAACTGTCTTTAGGGCTGCTTCTGTTATGTTATCAGATAGTAAAGATACTTTGTTTTTAGCAAAGTAACGGTGCAGCAATAAAGAGATGATAGAGACAACATTGCTCTCTAAAGACATATCATCATATAGACACAATTCAGGTGAATAGATAATGAACTTTGGATATAAGAACTCTGAAGAACAGCTATAAAATGTTAGTGATCCATCTGAAAGTCTGTGAGCAACAGAGGCACTGTCAGAAATTGCCACACCAGTACATATGGTAGTGCTTACAATTCCAAGCGGAATAGCTTGCTCAATGTCATATTCTTTCTTGAAGATATTGTAAAAATTGTCATCATAAGGAGAGGCTACTGCTATAAGTTTGGCAATTGTAAATTCATTGATGCCACCTACAGCGAGAACAAAATCTACATTCTCCTCTCGGCATATTTTAATACCTTTAAAAATAGTATCAATTTTTGGGGTCTTTGCGTCATCCTCTGATAACTCAACAAAATCAAGACCGGTTAATCTTAATGATCGTTTAATTTTATCTAAAAGATTATTCAGATTATTAATATTCTTTGAGTAATGCAGAAGAACTCTGGTACCACCTAGGTACTTTATCTGTCTTCCTACCTCATTTTCTTCATTAGAACCGTAGAGTAATTGAGTTCTAGTAAGATTATTGTAATTTTGCATAGTAACCTTTGAAAAAATTACATTTTTTTTAACAAAATCGTAAAAAATATTTCATATATAGATCAGATAATTAAACGATTATCTTGACGTAGTTTAAGATAAAAAAAGAATAAATGTCTACGTAACTGAAAATAAATGTTGACTGTTATCACTTTTCATTTAAGATCAGCGAAAAAAAACAACCTTTTTGTTTTTCTCTAGATGGAGATTTACGCGCGTGAAAAATATTAGCGCTCAAAACGCAAACTCAGCAAATAATCAGGTAAAACCTGGTGAAGCAACTTTCAAACAGCAGCACAGACCTGGTGAATTACCAGGTCAGAAAGCTTCTCCTGTAGAACAGAATAAGAAACCAATTCTTGAGATAAAGTCGCTTACAAAGAATTTTAGTAATTTTACTGCAGTTAACAATGTTGACTTGACCATCTATGAGGGTGAAATTTTTGCTCTTTTAGGTTCATCTGGTTGTGGTAAATCTACTCTTTTAAGAATGCTAGCTGGTTTTGAGCATCCTAGCGCAGGTCACATCATCCTAGATGGTGAAGATATTGTTGATCTTCCACCATACAAGAGAACCTTAAACATGATGTTCCAGTCATATGCACTATTCCCATATATGACTGTAAGACAGAATATCGCTTTTGGTCTAAAGCAAGAAAAATTACCAAAAGATGTTATCAATGAGCGTGTAGACAAGATGTTAAAGCTTGTTCACATGGAAGATTACGTCGATAGAAAGCCATACCAGTTATCTGGTGGTCAAAGACAGCGTGTAGCTTTGGCAAGATCACTTGCTAAAGAGCCTCGTTTACTGCTTCTTGATGAGCCTATGGGAGCTTTAGATAAAAAACTGCGTGAGCAGATGAGACTTGAGTTAGTAGACATTATTAACTCTGTTGGTGTTACCTGCCTCATGGTTACCCATGACCAAGAAGAAGCAATGACTATGGCTGACAGAATTGCCATCATGGATAGAGGTGAGTTCGTTCAGATTGGTGGTCCTCGTGAAATTTACGAGAACCCTAACTGCCGCTTTTCAGCTGAGTTCATCGGCTCTGTAAACATGTTTGATTGTACTTTAACTACATCTAATGCAAACGGCTCATTCATTGCCTGCAATGACTTCCCTCGTCCTATCGAGTTACAGCACGATATTGATATTGCTGACGGCATGCCTCTGTCAATTGCAATGCGTCCAGAGAAGATCTACATCTCTCATGAAGAGCCTCAAGAGGAAACCAACTGGTGTTCTGGTATCGTAGAGAATATTGCTTATTTAGGTGATATTTCTATTTACTACGTAAGACTCCCTTCTGGAAGAATTATTACCTCAACACTGCCTAACGTTGACAGATTCAAAGTTGGTCTACCAACCTGGGATGATAAGGTTTACCTAAGCTGGGATCCTGAGTCCTGCATTGCATTAACATTCTAAGAGGCAAATTATGGCAGTTGTAAGCATTGGTTCTTCAAAGAGACCAAGCTCTAAGGGACACAGACCACCACCTAGATTTGTCCCTGGTAAAAAGATTTCATGTAGAGAAAGAGCGATTATCTTCGTACCATATGTATGGATGATCCTGTTCTTCTTGATACCATTTTTAATTATTTTCAAGATTTCTTTTTCAATTACAGAGATCTCTATTCCTCCATATTCTCCGATTATTACTTTTGAAGAAGGTGCAATGCAGATCATTCTGCATCTTGAAAATTACACCAATATCTTTACAGATCCTGACGGTACCTATTTGAGATCATACCTAAAGTCAATTCAGGTTGCTGCTTTCTCAACTCTGTTCTGTCTAATCATCGGTTACCCTATTGCCTGGGCTTTATCCTCAGCCAAGAGTACTACAAGAAACATTCTCTTTATCTTAATTATCATGCCAAGCTGGACTTCTTTTGTGGTTCGTATTTATGCATGGATGACCATTTTAAAGAGAGATGGTCTTATCAATGATATCTTAATGACCCTAGGTATCATCGATCACCCAATGCACATGTTACAGACAGACTTTGCTGTATATGTTGGTATTGTGTACTGTTACTTACCTTATATGGTTTTACCTTTATTCTCAGCTTTAATGAAGGTTGACTACAGCTTAATTGAAGCTGCTCATGACTTAGGTTGCAAACCAGTAAAGACATTCTTCCAGGCTTTAGTACCTCAAACTAAGAGCGGTATTATAGCAGGCTCTATGCTGGTATTTATTCCAGCCATCGGTGAGTACGTAATTCCTGAATTATTAGGCGGTAAAGATTCAATTCTTATCGGTAGAATTCTATGGCAAGAGTTCTTTAATAACAGAGATTGGCCTTTAGCTTCAGCTGTAGCTATCACCATGTTAACAATCATGGCTATACCTATTATTTGGTTCTTTAAAGCTCAGCGTAAGAAGGGAGACTACTAAAATGATATTAAAAAAACAGACTAAGAGTCTTATTATCAGAGTAATCATCCTAGCTTTAGCGCTGACATTCTTATACTTGCCAATCATGACCCTGATTGTATATTCATTCAATGAGTCAAAGATGGTAACTGTATGGACACAGTTCTCTTTAAAGTGGTACAAGGCATTATTTAATAACTCAGCTATTATTACTGCTGTTGGTATTTCACTTACCATTGCTTTTATGTCAGCAATAGCCTCTGTTATTATTGGTACTTTAGCTGCTTTTGTTATGGTAAGAGTTCATAAGTTCCACGGCGAAAGTGCATTCTTATTATTTATGACAGCACCTATGATTTTACCAGAGGTTATCTCAGGTCTTGCACTGCTACTGTTGTTCGTAACATTAGGAGACATCATTCCTGTCTTCTCTGACAGAGGCATGATCACTATTTGGATTGCACACGTAACTTTCTGCTCTGCTTATGCAACTGTGGTTATCCGCTCAAGATTTGTTGAACTTGATGTTTCTATTGAAGAGGCAGCAAAAGATCTTGGAGCAGGTCCTTTGAAAGTGTTCTTTGTAATCATTCTGCCAGCTATTATGCCAGCTGAGGTTGCTGCATTCTTGCTTTCATTTACCATGTCAATGGATGACTTGGTTATCACAAGTTTCGTAGCTGGACCTAACTCAACGACCCTGCCTATGCTTATCTTCTCAAGTGTAAGACGTGGTCTGTCACCTGAGATTAATGCACTAGCCTCTGTAATTGTCTTGGTTGTTTCATGCTTTGCTTTTGGCTCATGGGTACTTACTGTAAGAAAACAGAAGCGCAAAGAAAAAAACCAGGCTTTAATTGAGGCTGCTCTTCGTAAAGAAACAGCTCGTCACACAGCTTAATTTGATTTTAAGGACCTCATTTGAGGTCTTTTCAATTTTGAGATTCAGTAAAACCAATCAATATCGATTTTTTTCTGACCACAGTCGAATTTTTGTATATAATACGCACACGTTCTTCAATCACTAATCGGGATTTTTATGTCTGATTTAAAACTCTTCTCTGGTAATGCAACACCAGAACTTGCAACTGAAATTGCAAAATGTCTATACACTAACCTATCTGATGCAACCGTAGACACCTTCTCTGATGGTGAAGTACATGTTCAGATCAATGAATGTGTTCGTGGTTGTGATACCTTCGTAATTCAGTCAACTTGTGCACCAACAAATGATAATTTGATGGAGCTTTTAGTAATGATTGATGCATTACGTCGTGCTTCAGCAGGAAGAATCACTGCTGTCATTCCTTACTTTGGTTATGCTCGTCAGGACAGACGTGTTCGTTCTGCTCGTGTTCCTATCACAGCAAAGGTTGTAGCTGACTTATTATCATCAGTTGGTGTAGATAGAGTTTTAACAGTTGATCTTCATGCTGAGCAGATCCAAGGCTTCTTTGATGTTCCTGTTGATAACTGCTATTCTTCAAAGTTATTCGTTGAAGATATGAAGTCATTAGACTTAAAGAATCCTTGCATCGTATCACCTGATATGGGTGGTGTGGTTCGCGCAAGAGCAATCTCAAAATTATTAAATGATGCAGATATCGCTATTATCGATAAGCGTCGTCCTCGTCCTAACGTATCCGAGGTTATGAACTTAATCGGCGAAGTTAAGGACAGAGAGTGTATCATCGTTGATGATATGATTGATACAGGTGGTACTTTATGTAAAGCAGCTGCAGCTCTAAAAGCACGTGGCGCTAAGAAGGTTATCGCTTACGGTACACACCCTGTTCTATCTGGTTCAGCTTACGAAAACATCAAGAACAGCGTGATCGATACTATCGTTGTAACCAACTCAATTCCTGCAACCGAGCAGTTCAAAGCTACAGGTAAGTTCAGATATGTATCATTAGCACCTACCTTAGCTGAAGCAATTCGTCGTATCAACAACGATGAATCAATTTCAGTTATGTTCAACGATGCTGTTTAATCAAAACTGAACAATCAAATATTGTAAAAAGCTCAGCTCAGCCTGAGCTTTTTCATTCAAAGTCTTTCTACCCCTTCAAAGCAAGTCGCTTCTTACAAAATATTTTTTCAGAACACTTCTTATTTCAAAATTCAAAGTGCTATTATTCACGAAAATTCTTTTGTTTTTCAGATGAATAATAAAATGAGCAAGCAAATTTCACCTAATACAGTTACTCATGCAAGTACTTTAGCTAACATCTACAAGTACTTTCCTCTCATCATACTCTCTGTTTGTGGTTTTACCTTTAATACCTCTGAGTTCATTCCAATTGGACTACTCTCTGATATTGCTCATGACTTTTCAATTTCAGAGCCTCATGCCGGCATGCTTATCACTGTGTACGCTTGGGTAGTTATGATTGCATCGCTGCCTTTGATGATGATTGCATCAAAGTTTGCCTTAAAGAAGTTATTGTTAACAGTTGTAGGTCTCTTTGTCTTAAGCCATGTCTTATCAACTGTATCTACAACCTTTGCAACTTTAATGACCTCAAGAATCGGTGTGGCCTGCGCTCATGCTATCTTTTGGTCTATAGCTTCACCTTTAGCAGTAAAGATAGCACCTGACGGTAAGAAATCATTAGGTTTAAGTATGATGGTAGCAGCTACCTCTGTTGCGATGGTAGTAGGTTTGCCATTAGGTCGTATCATAGGTTTATATGTAGGTTGGAGAACTACCTTCTTATGTATAGCAGTGATCTCCGCTATCCTTTTTATTCTCTTAACTATCGTCTTCCCTAAGATACCTGCTTCAGGATCTTTAAAGATCACAGAGTTGCCAAAACTCATGACCGATCCGGTTTTAGGAGGAATTTTCCTGATGACCGCAATTGCTATCATCGGTCACTATTCAGCCTACAGCTATATTGAGCCTTATTTAGGTCAGGTAGCAAAGCTCTCACCTGATGCTGTAACCATTGCCTTAACAGTGTTTGGTGGTATTGGTATTATCGGCAGCTTTATCTTTTCAAAGCTCTTTAGTAAGTACCACTACTTCTTCAACCTCTTTGCAGTCTTTGGTATTGCACTGTTCATCTTCTTATTAAAGTTTGCTTCAGGCAATCTAGTAACCTTATACATAGTACTGATTGGCTGGGGTCTTGCAATCACTGCATACAACCTTGTATATCAGTATGAGATCATCAAGTTTGCACCAAATACCACTGCTATTGCGATGTCAATATATTCAGGCATCTACAATTTAGGCATCGGTGGTGGTGCTATGGTAGGTGGTCTTGTAATTGATAACATCTCAATTGCCTATACTGGTTTTGTAGGTTGTGTCTTCCTCATTGTTGCAGGTATTTACCTGTACATAAAACTGCTTCCAAGACTAAAGGCAGTTGCTGACTGATTGCTATTAAAAGTGCTATCTAAGCTTAATGACAGCACTTTAGCTTCATTTCTCTTACTAGTTCTACTCCATTCAATATCAAGAATAAAATTACGCTCAATAAAACAGACAGATTTTGTCATAAAAGGATAGGAACACTTCTGTAGCAATTTTTTAGAATACAGCCATTTCCAGATATCAGAGGATCTTATAGATTGGTTAAGAGTATTAACAAGACTCTTACTTTGATTGAAGATAAACTTCAACAAAGCGCTGACAATTCTGCAAAATCATGTGATATTGATAGTATAGATATTGCAAACATTGATCTTGCAAAAGAAGTTGGAGTATCTTCAATGTATTTACAAAAGGCATTTCCATTGATGCCAGGATATACCATTGCTGAATACGTAAGAAACAGAAAACTCTATCTTGCTACTCTTGATATCATCTCAAATCGCATGAAGGTAATTGATGTAGCATATAAATACGGCTACACCACGCCTGAGAGTTTTACCAAAGCTTTTATTCGCTTCCATGGGTTATCTCCTCTAAAACTTAAAGCTGCTCCATCAAAGCTTAAAGTCTTTCTGCCAATGCACGTAAAAATTGATATCAGAGGCGGTGACAATATGGATACACAATTGTAAAAGAAAATGAGCTCAAGCTTATTGGCTATTGCTACAACGTGTCTTACGACGAAGCTTATAAGTTAATTCCTAAGTTATGGGATGAATAGGATCAAAAGTATCTAAATCCTTTTTTACTGCACAAGATTAAAGCTCCTTCAACTATTGAAGATAAAGCTGTTGTAGACAACAGAATTGGCGAATTTGGCATCTGCTTTGATGATAATGGAGATAACAATAGCTTTACCCACATGATCGGTGGCATCTACAAAGGAAGAGATGTACCTTCTAGCATGCAGATAATGACAATTGAGCCATTAACTTATGCAAAGTTTGCAATTAAAGGTCCTATGCTTGGCGCTCTTCAAGCAACTAATAAAAAGATCTTTAATGAATGGCTACCTGGTAACGAAAAATATGAATTGTCAAAAAGCATTTCTATTGAATGGTACAGCTGTGGAGATATTCAAAACACAGATTACAGATCAAAGATTTTGGTGCCTGTAAAAGAGATAAATCAGCAACCTTCATATTTCACTTTTGCCTGTTAATAAAATATCAGACAAATCTCTCAAAAAATTCGGTTCAGTACAGAAGAATGTGGGATCACATAGAGGCTCTTTCCTATTCACACCGGTGGCTAAGAAAATCATTTAATAACGCAGTTAACAAAGATGGTTAGAATTTTGTTAAGGTACAATCTGATTTTCTGTAAAAGCTCTTACCTTAGGATCTGCATTAAAGACTGCTGCAATTCTTAATAGCTCATGCTTTTTAGGTAAGATGTTGCCATAGTCACGAGATTTAATCTGCTCTACAGCTTCACTAAGCTTTGTCTTAGCCTCAGACTCATTTTGAGCATACTTAAACTCAAAAACAATTCTTCTGATATCTGTATTTACAATTAAATCAGCTCTGCCCTTTGCTTCATGAACCTCAGATAATACTTCCTGATGTGCACCTAACAGGTAGAGCTTTAACATATTCTGTACTGATGATTCTGACACGATTGGATAATTGTCATAGGACACAGAGTTTAAAGCACTGTTAAAGAGGTTAATGATGTCATCAACAGTGCCTACTTCTAACAGGCTTCTACCATAGTCATCAGTGATATCGGTGTTGCCTTTAAAGATGTTGTTTGCAAGCAACCTGTTTAAGGCTTTATAGATTTCACCGTTTGGAATACCTAATGCTACTGTAGAGGTTTTATTAAGATCTGATCTTAAAGTTAAATATCCTGTCTGACACATCAGTACGTTCTGATTGATTGTGGTTAATGCTGTAGGATTTTTAAAATCATCACTGGATACTTTTAAGAACTTATCTTTGTCTAAGTATTCAAAAGTATTCAGTTCATGAGTTTTTAAGTAGTTAACTAAGATAGATGGCAAACCTCCGTTGTCGTACCAATATTCATCGAAAAATACAAATTTATTTTCTACAATGCTTTGAAAGAAACTATTTACAGACCAGGTACTGAATACTTTCTTTTTATAGAACTCATCAAAGCAGTAGCCATCATAGTTCTTGGCAAGTCTATCTAACAAAGATTCAATCTGAGCTTCGGTTACGTTATCTACAATGCAGTTGTTCTCATAGGATACTGCAAGCTTTAAATAATCGATGTAGAACTTTTTAATCTCGTCTCGAGTAAAGCCTATCATCTGAGAATAGGCACTGTCATTAGTGATATCATTGATATCAGAGCCAACTGAAAATATCGCTACATCTTTTAATCTGGTGACACCTGTTATTCCTAAGAACTTAATTGCCAACTTATCTTTGATGTTGGCATAAAAGCTTTTGATTTTTTCCTGGAATTGCTTATATAGAGTTTCATTATTGATGTTTGCTGTCATCTGACAGTCATACTCATCAATTAAAATCACGATTTGACGATTCTCTAATCTTAACTGCTCCAAAAGATGGTCTATGGAGTCTTCAGCTTCTTCCTTCTCTTTATAGGAGGTTACATGATTAAGTTCTGCAAATTCGGTTATTTTAGAATTAAGTTTATTATTAAATTTCTCTAATGAATTTTTATCAAAATTTAAAAAATTCAGTCTTAATACAGGATAGGTAGGTTCTGTCCACTTGTCATAAATCCAGGTTCCTTTAAAGTAAGGCTCTACACCTGTTTCAAATAAAGTTGCTATGGTATCTAAGGTAAGAGATTTACCAAAACGACGTGGTCGGGAGATAAAAACTCTTTCCAGCTTTATCAGGTCTTTAATGTACTTTGTTTTATCTACATAAATGTAATTATTTAGGTAAAACTTTATAAATGAGGCTGTTGAGCTGATATCTTTCATATATATTGTTTCCAAACCTTCTTCTAGATTATATATTGAAAAGCTCCTGTTTTGCCCTAATTTGGGATAATTATTGACAAATTAGAGAGGAGTCAAAAAGAATTTTCCTATAATTAACACAATAAGTTCTCAATGCCATCTTAAGTTTGCCGTTCTTTTATTAAAGACTGCTGTCAGTGCTTAGTATTATCTGCTACAAACGAAGATTATTACCGATCTCTTTAGCTGAAGTTTTTGTGAGCCTCAAGATAAACCATTTGTGGCGCTAAAAATATAAAGGAATTGATATCAATTCACCATTGACATATCAGTAATCTACCAAAGAAGCTAATTCATTGTTTACGACACTTTGAAAAAATTTGTTTAGTACGGAATAAATTTCTTTAAAAATTCCTAAAGTTAAGATCTATACTTACCGTTAACTAAGATAACTTAGTGGAGTATCTTATGTCCTTAGTTAACACAAACTATAGCTTTGTTGAAGGATCTGAAGTTCAATCATTTCAGAACCACAATATTGGTGTATCTGCTGTTGGCAACAGACAGGATGACAAAAAGAAACAGAATACTCTGCAGGATGACTGCGTTACCCTCTCTCAAGGAGCACAGTCTTATAATAAAGATTCTTACTCACACAATCGAAGCAAAGCTTTAAAAGCTTACTTATCTAATTCATTTGCTCAATCTTATCAAAGTCAAAATCAATCTCTGTCAGATACTGTATCCTCAATAAGAGAAGCTCTAGGTGAAAAAGATCCTCTTGTAAATGACGATACTCAGAATGATAACAGCGATGAGAACGCTTTTGCTTTAACAGGATCAGATAAAAATTCAGATCCTGTTGATGATACTGACAATAATGACAAGAGCATTGTAAAGAAGTCATCAGCTGACAAAGCAAAAGAGAAAGAGCAAAAGGAAGCTGCTCAAAATCACAATGGCCAAAAGCAAAACGGTGAGTATTTAACTGATGAAGAGCAATCCGAGGTTGAGCAACTAAAAGCACGTGATACCGAGGTAAGAACTCATGAGCAGGCACATCAGTCGGCAGGAGGTTCGTACGCAGGATCCCCACAGTATGAATATAAGACAGGACCAGATGGTAATAAGTACATAACTGACGGTCATGTGAATATTGATATTGGCAAAGAATCAACACCTGAAAAAACCATCGAAAAGATGCGTACTGTGATCAGTGCTGCTCATGCACCAGCACAACCATCAGGTCAGGATCTGAAAGTTGCAGCTGAAGCTCAGCAAAAGATGTCTGAAGCTCAGCAGGAGCTCTCTGAAGAAAACACCAAAGAGAACAATCAAAAGTTAAATAAGCATGAGTCATCTGCTACATCTGACGAAAACAGTTCAAATAATGCCACTTCACAGGACACTAAAACTATCTCTGAGAGTGCTTAAATTTCTTCCATAAACACACAATTTCACCATTAAAGAGCATATTCAGTTTAACTCCAATTTAGTTGTATAATTACAGTGCATAATTTCTACTATTTTTGGAGTACATATGGATCCAGTATCAGTTGGAGTTTTATCCATTCTCCCTCCTGTAATTGCCGTTGTATTAGCGTTAATTACTAAGGAAGTATTTTCATCACTAATCGTGGGTATCTTATCAGGAACCCTAATTTACACTTTAAAAACTGATGGTAATATCATTCTAGGACCAGTTGAAAGTGCCTTATCAGTTATGGGCAATAAGTTCGATCTGAACATTGTGCTCTTCTGTTCACTTTTAGGCGCTCTAGTTTATGTTATCTATATGGCCGGAGCTTCTAAAGCTTATGGAAATTGGGCTACTGCTAAAATCAAAGGCAGACGTTCAGCACTTCTATCTACATCAGCTTTAGGCGCTTTTATCTTTATCGACGATTACTTTAACTGCTTAACCGTAGGTACTGTGATGAGACCTATTACCGACAAGTATAAGATCTCAAGAGAAAAGTTAGCCTATATTATCGATTCTACCGCAGCTCCAATCTGCATTATCGCACCTGTTTCATCGTGGGCAGCTGCAGTTGGTTCAAACTTAAAAGCTACCAATACTTTTGATTCAGATATTGCAGCTTTCTGTGCAACCATTCCATGGAACTTCTATGCACTGCTCTGCATTCTGTTAGTCGTTTTAGTTTGTTGCTTTAATGTTGATTTTGGACCAATGTACAAAGCTGAAAAAGAAGCTTATGAGTCTACAAAAGCTGCTAAAGCAGATGTAAAAGATACTGATGAGAGCATCGAAGTAAAGGGCAACGGTACTGTTTTAGACATGGTAATACCAATCATTTCTTTAATTATCTTTGCTGTGCTTGCAATGCTGTATTTAGGCGGTTACTGGGGTGATGATGAAAAATATCACACACTAGGTGCTGCTTTTGGTAACACTGATTCATCACAGTCTTTAGTGTTAAGCTCATTTGGAGCATTAGTTGTTGCTTTCTTAATGATGGTTCCAAGAAAACTCCTATCATTAAAAGAGTATATGGATGGTGTACTGCGCGGTGTTCAGGCTATGATCCCTGCTAACATGATCTTAACCTTTGCCTGGACCATTTCAGGTGTTACCCGCGATCTTTTACAGGCACCAGAATTCATCTCATCTATCGTTCAGAACGATATCGGCTTCGTAGGTGTAGTGCTACCTGCTGTGATCTTTGTGATTGCAGGTTTCTTATCATTCTCAACCGGTACTGCTTGGGGTACTTTTGGTATCTTAATTCCTATTGTGGTGATCGTAGCTCAGGCTGTTGATCCAAATTCAATGGAATTAACCATCATTGCCCTATCAGCAACTTTAGCAGGTTCTGTATTTGGTGATCACTGTTCACCTATTTCAGATACAACTGTTTTATCATCAGCAGGTTCTGGCTGTGTTCACATCGAGCACGTTTACACTCAGTTGCCTTACTCTTTAACTGTAGCTGTAAGTGCCTTAATTGGTTATGCAATTGCAGGTGTAACCAGAAGCTTACCATTAAGTTTGGGTGCCGCTGTAATTGTCATGGTATTATTAATTACATTTATGCACAAACGACAGTTAAAGTTAGCAAAAGCACAAACTGCAGATTAATCTCTTTTCCATGCTCTAGTTATCAGACACTAGAGACAATTAAGGCTCTACATTTTGGTGTAGAGCCTTTTTACTGTGTGTTTCAGTTTAAATAGACTTTTAAGTACTAGTCTTTCTTAGTACGTTCATCGATAATACGCTTTGACTTGTGCTCTGAACGTGTATTCAGACCACCATCCTTATGAACTACTACAGTGTATGGTTTAACACCGATACGCGCCTTTAAAGACTTGCTTACAAGCGCAGCTACTTCCTCGTCTGAATCCTTGTTGTCAAACTTCTTCTCAACTTCAACTGAGTACTTGCAGGTAAAGTCTTTCTCAAAGATTCTGATTAAGTATTCACCGGTGATACCTGAAATTGAACGAATACCAGCCTCAACGTCACTTGGGAATACGTTAACTGCAGATACGATGAACATATCATCCTTTCTACCTAAAACGTGGATACGACCATGGGTACGACCGCACTTGCACTTTGTGTTATCAATCCAGCCGATATCACCTGTACGGAAGCGGATCAATGGACGAGCATGTTTTCTTAAGGTAGTAAATACGAACTCACCCTTTTCTCCTGGAGGTAAAACCTTTCCGGTATTAGGATCAACAGTCTCAACTAGGATATGGTTCTCTGCGATGTGAAGACCATCTTTGTACTCACACATTGCAGCACAAGCACCAAAGATATCAGACAGACCGTAGAAGTCATAAACTTGTGCGCCCCATAAGTCTTCGATTGCCTTACGAGTTGCATCGATAGAACCACCTAGCTCACCTGCTACGATAATGGTCTTGATGTTTAAATCCGTCTTAGGATCAATACCGCTCTTTAGAGCCTTCTCACCTAACTGCCATGCGTATGATGGTGATGTCCAGATTACAGTTGGCTGATAGGTCTTTAGAACCCATAATAAACGCTCTGATGGTAAGGTACCGCCCCAGATACATAGAGCTCCGGTTCTCTGAGCACCGATTACGTCAGGACCACCTACATACAGTGAGAAGTTTAAAGCATGAACGTAACGATCATTTGGTCTTACACCAACCTGCCAGAACCAGCGAGCCTCAGTATCCTGGAACTCATCGAAATCCTTCTGAGTAAATGGGCTGATGGTAGGAACACCAGTCGAACCTGATGAGGTTGAAATAAATACAACATCATCTTCAGGTACTGCACATAACTCACCTAAGAATGAACCTACGCCCTGAGTATCACGTTGGGTCTTTTTATTGATGAATGGGAACTTCTCGATATCTTTTAATGTTTTAATATCTGATGGCTTTACGCCTGCCTCATCAAAAGATCTCTTGTAATAAGGAGAATTATCGTACGCAAACTTTACGATCTCCTGAAGATCTTTTAACTGATTTGCTTCTAAGACTTCACGAGGAGCTGTTTCTAATGCCTCATCCCAGAATTTTGATTTATTGATAGCCATGTAAACCTCTAATTAAAATGCTTGTTAATAAAATTCCATTTAGCGTCACGACCTGCAATGATGGCTTGAATATCGCTCTCATCTAAGTGCTTAAAGCGGCCCTGACGTTTGATGTAGGTTGCTACATCAGTAAACTCTTTTGGTTTGCGGTTGATATGGAACTCACCGTTTTCAAATTCAGCTAAGTACCATAAACCACAATCTACAACCTCTTTTGCAACTTCGATACAATCCTCTGTTTTAATTCCCCAACCGGTTGGACATGGAGCGATAACATGGATGTATTTTGTACCTCTAATGGAGGCTGCCTTTTCAACTTTTTTCATAAAGTCTGGAAGGTAACCCACACTTGCTGTAGCTGCATAAGAGATCCCGTGAGCTGCAACAATTTCAAACATGTTTTTCTTGTTTGAAAGATTTCCATGCAGATTTTTTCCTGCTGGAGTAGTGGTTGTTCTAGCTCCAAATGGTGTCAGCGAACTTTTCTGAATACCTGTATTCATGTAAGCTTCGTTGTCATAGCAGATGTATAAAACATCATCATTTCTGTCTATGGCACCTGAAAGCGCCTGAATACCGATATCAGCGGTACCACCATCACCGGCAAAACCTACTACATTAAAATCAGTTTTGCCTAAAGCCTTTAAACCAGCCTGAATACCTGTCATCATGGATGCGGTACCGGCAAAGGTTGAAATAATTGCATTATTTGCAAAGCACAGCTGTGGGAAGTTAAAACCTACAGCTGACATACAGCCTGCAGGAATTACCGCAACAGATCTTTTGCCTAAAACTTTTAGAGCAATACGAACAGCTAGTGATCCGCCACAGCCTGCGCAAGCTTTGTGACCGTAGAAGAATTCATCATCTGTTAGTGTTTTTACGTTAACTGCCATGACTATTCCTCCTTCAGACCAACAAATACAATTTCGTGATTTAGCGACTGAAGTCTTGTAAAGATGTCTTCAATCTGATGTTTTTCGATATTTCTGCCACCTAATCCTGCTATATAATTTGAAGAAACCACATCAAGTTTTGCTTTGTGAAGAGCTGAATTTACATTGGTATACACAGTGCCTTCATTACCAAAGGAAATATCTTTTTCTAAAACACCAATGGCTTTGACGTTTTTAAGAGCTTCTACAATTTCCTCATTAGGGAATGGTCTTAGATAGCGAATTCTTAACATACCTACCTTTTGGCCTTTGTCTCTTAAGTCATCGACAACTTCTTTTACCAAACCTGAGATAGTACCTAAGGTTACAATCACAAAATCAGCGTCTTCTGTCTTATAAGTCTCAATTAAGCCTGAATACTTACGGTTAAAGATTTTAAAGAACTTATCCTCACACTCTTTAATAACCTTGCGGGCATTTAAAATTCCCAAATGCTCTTTGTACTTAAACTCAGTATTTGTATCAGGGCCTGCTGAGAAACCTAAGTTTTTAGGATCATCAAACGAGATCTTATTATCAGTCTCATATGGAGGTAAAAACTCATCTGCCTGCTTTGCATCAGGTACATCTACAACCTCATAGGTATGAGTTAGAGTAAAGCCATCTAAATTAGCCATAAATGGAGTTGCTACATCTTTATGCTCTGCAACGTAAAAACTCATTAAAGCTAAATCTAAAGCCTCTTGAGCATCCTCTGCATAAGCCTGGATCCAGCCATGATCTAGTAAAGATAATGAATCTCTCTGATCACCATAGATATTCCAAGGTAACGCTGTTGATCGGTTAGCATTCATCATTACGATTGGAAAGCGTCCGCCGGATGCATAAGTCAAACACTCAGCCATATATAAAAGACCTTGTGATGATGTTGCCGTAAAGGTTCTGGCTCCAACAGCTGATGCGCCGATAGCAGCAGATAGCGCTGAATGCTCTGACTCCACATGAATAAACTCAGACTTTAGCTCACCGGACTCGACTAACTCAGATAACTTTTCTACAACTGTGGTCTGAGGTGTAATTGGGTATGCTGAAATCACATGAGGCTTTGCAAGACATACACCTAACGCAAATGCTTCATTGCCTGATAAAAATTTCTTAGTCATTATTTTTCAGACTCCATAGTAATTGCGCCATGTTTACAGATCTTCTGGCAGATGCCACACCCTTTACAAAAGTCATAATCGATTTCTACTTTGTCACCGTGTTTTGAAATTACGCCATCTGGGCAATACAGGTAGCAAAGGAAACAGCCATTGCACTTTTCTGTGTCGCATACTGGCTTTTCATTTCTCCAGCCTGAGTTTTTTGTAACTAAGCCAGGCTTATAGCTTGGAGCAAATGGAATATTTGAAGTTGTAAACTTGATGTTCTCTTTAAATTCAACTTTCATGACTGCCTCCTAAGACTTAACAGCATCAAATGCTGCTTTAACTACTTCAATATTTCTTTGTTGAAGTTTTGGAGGCATGTTCTGCTCGATAGCAAACTTAAGATCATCTACTGTAACCTCATCAAAGACAGCAGCAATCGCGCCTAAAATTACAGAATTGGTAATGGGTAAGTGCAGAATTTTCTCTGCAATAGACACACCGTCGATGGTGATAATTTTTGAATTTGTGAATATTTTCTTGGTACAAAGAATGATTTTTCCATTCTCTTTTAATTCTAAAAATGCATCATCATTGAATAAGGTATCATCAAGATATACAGCAAAGTCAGCTTTCTCAATCTCAGCTCTGTTACCAACCTTTTTAGTATCAAGTTTGGTGAAAGCTCTAATTGGTGCGCCTCTGCGCTCAGGGCCGAAAGATGGAAATGCTAAAGCATAATTGCCGTCTTTCTTTAAAGAGTAGGCTGCGCCTAAAAGACGGGCAGCTGTAAATGCGCCTTGACCGCCTCGCCCATGCCATAGAAACTCATACATTATTCTTACCTTTTTGTATGTAATCTATTCTTAAAATTAAGAATATTGTTATTAAATTTAGTGAATAAATTATCCAAATTTTCCATGATATTGTCTAATACTAATTACAAATACCAAGTTATAACTATTTTTTATAACACATTGTCAATTCTTAAGATAAAGATGAATAAAAAGAAGTCAGAACGGCTTATTTAGGCGATTTTAAAGAAGTAAGTAGAAGTTAAAATTTAAAATTGAGAATAGAGTGAAACGAGGATAAATGATAAAGGAGCAACAAAAAGTCACTCCTTTAAATGTCATAGGATTGAAATTATTCTGTCTAAACCATGGTTCTGCAGTAAAATTGTTCTAGAACGGAACAAGTTAGCTTAATCAGAAAGTCCATGACGGCGGAAGTAGTTTTTGATCTCTTCAATGTATAAAGTACCCATCTGACTTAAGATCTGATTCTTTTTCACAATATAGCCAATGCTCATATTGTCATCTTCATCGCCCTCATCAGGTTTAAATGGCACAGCTACATAATCGTCACCATTTAACTCCTCACAGATAATACCAGAACACAAGGTAAAGCCGTTAAGGCCACGCATTAGGTTCAGCATTGAGGCTCTATCATTTACTTTTACAGTTCGTAAGTACTCTTTAGTAGAATAGATTTCTTCAGCAAAATAGAAAGAGCTGTTATCTCCCTGTTCAAAAGATAAGCTTGGGTAATCAGCTAGATCTGAGAAATGAATTTCTTTGTATGTTGCTAATGGATGATCTTTATACAGGTACACATAAACCTGACAGTTAATCAGATGATGGAATTCAAGCTCAGCTGAGTTTAAGAGCTTTAAGATCATGTTACGGTTAAAGTTTGATAAATATAAAATACCAATTTCACTCTTTAATGAGCTTACGTCATCGATAACTTCACGAGTCTTGGTCTCACGGATAGCAAAGTCATACTCTGCGGTATTAAATTTCTTAACCATCTCCACGAAAGACTTGGTTGCAAAAGAATAGTGCTGAGTAGAAACACCAAACTTCTTTTTTAAAGTACCGTTCTTACCAAACTTATCTAATAAAGACTCGTACTGATGATAAACCTGTCTTGCGTAGGTAATGAACTCAACACCTTCATTGGTGAGGCTGACACCACGACCTGATCTGTGGAAGATGGAGATTGAAAATTCATCTTCTAGATCATGAATAGCATTTGAAAGACTTGGCTGAGAAACATATAAGATCTGAGCTGCCTTATTAAATGATCCGGTTTCTGAAATTGTTATTGCATAATGAAGTTGGGTTAAGGTCATAATTGCCTCTAAATTTGCCGGTTCTGATACGCTATTCACATTGTAATATTTTTTTCACTCTTTAAAAATACCATAAATCCTAGTAAAATGATAAGTATTAAATATTAAAGGAAAGATCACATGAAAATTTCGACCAAAGGAAGATATGCCATTCGCATGATGCTTGATTTGGCAGAACACCGTAACAACGGTTTTATTACTTTAAAAGATATCGCTCAAAGACAGAACATTTCAAAAAAATACTTAGAGCAGATCATTCCTGTATTAAACAGATCTAACTTTTTAAAAACCTCTCGCGGTTATCAGGGTGGCTACCAGTTAGCAAAAGAACCATCTGAATATAGCTTAGGTGCAATTTTACGTTTAACCGAAGGTAATTTAGCTCCTGTAGCCTGTTTAGAGTGTGATCCTGTTAATTGTGAAAGAAGTGCAAACTGTGTAACTCTACCTGTATGGCAGGGCTTATACAAAATCATCACTGATTATTTAGATTCAATCACCCTGCAGGATCTTTTAGACAAACAGATTGAGATGTACTCAAACGACTACATGATTTAAAAGATGTTTAAAGCTTAATTTAATAGCTTAAGATATAAACTTATGATTGTTACTCTTAACTACAGCACGTTAAGAGTACATAAGATGGTATCAAATGATACGTGTTTTGCATTGATAAAGCTTACATGTCTGGAAGTACGATTTTGTTTTACCGTAATTGTACATACAAAGTTGGTATCCACTTTGTAGATCTTTTCGATATCAAAGGACATCAGCTTTTGTCCTTTTGAAATTCTCTGACCTTCAACTACATTTAATTTAAAGAATTCTTTTTTGTACTTCTCAAACTCCAACCCTATGTTGATGATGAGATGTGCATTGCCAACTTTTAAAAGCATAGCATTGCCTACAGGAGAAATTCTCTCAACGATACAGGCACATGGAGAAAGAACTTTATTCTCAACAGGTTGGATACCTAAAGAATTACCAAAGACATCTCGTGATATGTTAGACTCTGCAATCATATCAGAAGGTACAATATTGCCATCAAATGGTGACAAGATCTTATGGTATCCACTATCCTTAAATAAATTTAAGAATATAGATACGTACCTTAATACTAAAATAACGAGCTTTTTCTGTCTGTTCATAATTGCTTTGTCTTAATAAAACCATTCACAGTATATAGCTATAACTTTTTAAAACAAACTAAAAAGACTTAAATTCAGCATGATTAAGTGAGATTTTTAACGCATATCAAAATATGAGTACCAGTTAAAAAGTGATTTGCCAGTATGAAGTGACTCTATCTTTTTAAGATCACTCTCATCTTAACTAAAGTCAAAGCTCTCAAGGTTCTATTTCATTCTCGTTACAATTGATGATTTAGGAATTACCACAATGACGTTTTGCTACTGATATCTTAAAGCAATTTGAGCACAGCTCTTATGATACTTTTGCGCTATCTCTACTAAGATAGGTTCATTAAAGATATCTTTTGTACCTTCTGTAAATGAACCTCACGACAGCATCACAGTTCCATGAACGTTTAACCACTCATTTATCTTTATATGCGGAAAATAAAGAGATGACTTAAGAACTTGCTAAAAAAGAGCCTGCAAAACAGCTTTGCAGGCAAAAGCACATATTGTAATCGGCTGTACCGTAAATATTAAATTGAGGTAGATAAAATTAAAGCTTAAGCATACAGATGCTTTGAGAAGTATCTGTCGCCACTGTCTGGTAAAAGAGATCCCTAAAAAACTAGAGATCTCTTTGAGACTTTTAAAATTCCTTTTCCTAAGAAACAGATCAAAGATTAGTAACTATGATCTGCGGAGTTTAGGTGTCAAATACGGAAGTTAGCCTTCGCTAATTAGTCAAATTTTGGTGTTTTGCTGCAAAATACAGGTAAAGGAAATTGATAGAGCAAGAGACTCATATCATAAGTTCTTTACAGATGAGAAGTTAGATACCATTAAGTACAGAGACATGTTAATTGATTCATCTACTATGTCTCAAGACGAGATAGCAGATTGCATCATTGAAGCTGCTAAAAGAAAATTGCACTTCTAATGATGTACTAGAGTTCTTTGATTTAATAGATAAAATCTAGGTTTAAGGCAGTCGCATTCAGGTGTGACTGCCTTTTTTTAAGCTCTGTTATAAGATCAGAGCCAGAAGAGGAATTGAAAGTACTGATAACAGAGTGGTTAAGAAAGTACCTTCTGACATGGTGCTACCATCAATATTATTCTTTAAGCACAGCATTGTACCAATTGAAGCTACAGGCATACCAAATAGAACTACTAATACCTGAGTGTATTTGTAATCTAATGGGCTTAATCTGAATAAACCGTATAGAACAACAGGAATCGCTAAAAGCTTAATTGCAGTAAGAATATACATTCTTACATTGCCTAACATTCTCAATACAGGAATACCAGCAAGAGTAGAACCAATAATTAGTAATGAACCAGGTACAGTCATGCTTCCAACTAAAGAGCAAGCTTCTGATATTTCTTTTGGCATCTTAGCCTGCAGACATACAATCACGATAGTGATGTAAGTTGCACACAGACATGGAGAGAATAGAGTTCTCCACTTGAACTCAAACTTACCTTTACCTGAGGTAATAATAGGCACACCAAACATAAAGATTAGGATGTTAAATGGAATAGTTACAACCGCAGCATAGAAAATTGCGGTTGAACCAAATAAAGCATCTAATACAGGGAAACCAATGTAGTTGATGTTTCCAAAGATCAGCATGAATCTGTATGAACCAAGATCATCAGGATTTTTACAGATTAACTTTGATACAGTAAAGGCAATGATAAAAAGGAAAACATAAGACAAAAGACCTGCAGTTAATACAGGAGGAATATCCTCTGGCTTAGGTAATACCTCACCCATTACTGAAGATAATATTAAGAAAGGTGCAGTAATATTTAAAATAAGAGATGAGAACTTACGATTAAAGTCGACATCCATGTATCTTAGCTTGTTACAGCAAAAACCAATGATAACAAGCAGAAACAGAGCCCCCATCTGGGTCAGTGTATCTAAAAAGCTCATTTTTGCTCCATGTCACAAAATTAAAAATAAGTGCGCACATGATATGCCTATTTTGTGACGAATAGTAGAGATTTTTTTAAATCACAATTATTGAACACCTATAATAAAATTAGTTTTACAGAAGATGGTTCTTGATATTTATGCTGTTGCTTATAAGTTAATTTGTTACAAATTGCTTATGAATCTCTACTCTATATTTTTTTAATGTATTTTTAACTAAACAGAGTTAACTTTCTAGAACGAAATCGAAGTTTTATCACCTTCAACTTTATTGCTTTAACTTTTGGTTACAAAGATTAAGTTAAGCATAATCTCCTAAATTTGATTAGGCAATTAAGCTTATACAGATGCATACTTTACAATTCAAAATAACATAATTGTCTTACATAAGGATGTATCTGTATCATTAGTAGTGTTTTGCATCCAATTCGCAAAATAAATTCAAGGCTTCAAAGTGAAGTGATTTTCCTATACCAAGCAAGACTTATGTCAACAAATGCGGTGACATAATTAGAAAAGGCAACATTGAAACCTTTGAATATCAAAATACATTTAAAGTAATCTCTGATTGGAGAAATATTCATTCTCAACCTTTAAATGAAGTTCGCGCTTTAATAAAAATTAGATTAAACAGACTTGGTTTCAAAAAGTTAATCATTGGTCAACTTTTAAAACGTATGCCATCTATCATTGAAAAACTGAATAGATTTGGTGGAATAGAACTTTCAAGAATGCAGGATATAGGTGGTCTTAGAATAGTAGTACCTATAATAGATGATATTAAAAAAGTCCATGACAGATTACTTAGAAAAACTTCTACTTTGTCTTTGTCAAACGAAAAAGACTACATAAACACAGATGGACCAAAGACTGATGGTTACAGAAGTGTCCACATGATCTTCAAGTACAAAAGTAAAAAACATCCTAAACTTGCTCAATACAATATCGAAATTCAAATAAGAACTCAGCTTCAGCACTGTTGGGGAACAACAGTAGAAACATTAGGTATGATTGATAAGGAATCATACAAGACAGGTAAAGGAGAGTTCAAAACAAAACGTTTCTTACTTCTTGTAAGTGCTCTTTTTGCTTTTAAAGAAAAGACAAAGATACCTGATGCACTAGCAAAAGTATCACCTCTTGAAATAGCAAAAGAAATTGAGGAAATTGATAACGAACTTAATATCACAAGAAAGTTGCAAGGCGTAGTTGTAAGTATCAAAGAGAAAAAAGTAAATCATGATGATTACTACTATGTATTAGAGCTTACTGTTAAAGATGATGGCAAATGTAATATCAAAATCATGTCATTTAAAGTCGGTACAGATAGTTTAGCTGAGGATTTCTATAGATTTGGAGAACAGGAAACTCAAAACCTAAAAAATGTATCAGTTCTTATGATTAGATCAGATAAATTTATCAATATTAAGAGCGAATATCCAAACTACTTCTTAGATACTCAGAAATTCATTAAAGAGCTTAAAGACATTATCAAAAGGTAAAAGAAGGCAAAATCTAACAAAAAACCACAGCGCTACTGTGGTTTTTATTTGATTTGAAAGATAGTTAGACTCTCAAACCTCTAACCGAAGTACAGGCATAAAGCTTTGGTATTCTCTTTAAAAGTTCAATCACTGAACTTGAAAAATCAGATTCACTGATAAAGCTGTCGCCTTCTAATCCTACAGGCAACACATCATCATGAAACTCGAATTTTCCAGAGGCATATCCTTCTTTATCTAAGAGCAATGGTGGGCAGAGAACTGACCACTTTACATTTCTGCATAATGACAGTCTCTTGTATGCGTTGATGCAGAGTCTTTCATGTTTTAGTTCACTGTCATCTAAGATCTCGTTGTCACCAAATCCTACATAACGCTGTCTGGTGTTATCTGAATACAGGAAGGTACAACTGCCTAACTCTAAGAGCTTTACCTCACTGTCTTTTAAGATTTCAAGTAAATGCCATAATGGCAGATCGTCAGATGAGAACTTAGAAATAGAAAGAAAAGATATGGTATCAATTACATAGTGACAATCTTTAACATCGTCTTTTGTAAGTTCAAGGCAAGGCTTAATTAAAACCTTGCCGTTACCTGGAACATTAGAGAAACTGTCAACAACACAAACTGAACCTATGCCCTGTTCTTCAGCTTTTAGAACAATCTTGCTACCAATGGAGTTATTTGCACCTAATACAGCGATCTTCATAATTAACATTCTCTAGGATGCATTGGTAAAGCATCGATTAAAGAAAACTCTCCGTACTTTAACCAATTCTCAAATCTGATATCGTTATGCCACTTTAGGTATTCAGGATTAGGCCAATAGTCTTTATTCTCAGGTAAAGACAACTTTTTACCATCCAATTCTGAATACTCAGGATCAAGGTTTAACTTCATATTCTTTGAAATCTTAACTTTTACAGAACCATCAGTGTCGTAATAGAACGTCAAATAACCTTTTGAGAACAGATGGTGGATATCAGAGCGTAAAACCACGCCATTGTTAAGATCAAGATATCTATCATCATATATAGTCTTGATATGAGCTACAGATAAGGCTGGCATTAATGTGCAACCTGTAACTGCACACTTAAAACCATAGGCACTTAAAAGCTCGGTTCTATATTGAGATGCATGTTCTGCACTCTTGTGAATAGAAGCTACATAATAGATACCGGGCCAGGTGCAGGATGACTGATCGATTTGAGCCTTGCGCCTTTCTAAACAAACCTTTTTTAAGTACATACCAAAAGGTTCATCACTAGGAATAGTTACGCGAGATCTTTCCTCAAAGTTGATTTTGAACATTTCTGGTACATAAACCATGTTCTTTCTAATGAATATAAAGGAGCCATCTGCAATGTAGCAACTTAATGGATCATTCATATCAGCTTTGAACTCTTTTGCTCTTCTTAAGAAGTCGTTCAAGTTCATATAACCAGATAACACGCCATACTGATTCCAGCAGGAGGTTATGTCCATATTAAGATGTTTCAAAAAAAATCCCCCACCACAGATAATCTGCTCTCCATCCTTCTCGACTAAGAAAAGAACTAAAGAACCTGTTGGAGGTAATTCCTCATCATCTTTGTCATGAGCAAATTCTTCAAACGGAGTGTACCAGCAGTTAGTAACTGAAGATCCATTTGAAATGAAGTTTGACTTAATAACCTGATACCAGTTATAAGAAACCTTACATATAAGGATTTTAGAATCTACGTAGTTATCCATATCAAACTCCTTACCCGATATCTAGAGTTTAAAAGTGTTCTTTAAAAATTTCCATACAAATATTAAGAAATTGCAAATTCTGACACACATAAGTTTCAAATATTGATTCATCAACACAATAAAAGGAGAAAACAGCTGATTATCGCCTTTCCATAGTAAGTCTATATGTTTATATTAAGATTACATTGTGCGAAAATTGAGCCTACAAAAAAGTCAGTGGAATTTTGTGTTATACAAAAAATTGATAGTCATCTCACATTTTAGCAAAAATTGTAGATATTTTTTTATTTTATATATCAATGAGTTATATATATGAAACCGATTACATTATTTATAAATAAATTTCAAAATTATCCTAAATTTTACTAATTAATTTTTTGCATAAATGAAACAGATTATTAATTATCAATTTGATTTACAAACAGATTTTTCTAAAAAGTTTTTTCAACTAATATTGAGATTAAGCTAACTGAATATAAAATCTTAACGATACGGTTTTATGCATATTTTATCACTAAAGTAACATGTGGTTCATCAGAAAAATTTTTGTATAATCACGTCGATCGGTTTTATTGGCTTTTTTAAGTCTTTAAAATTTCAATTTTCAAACACAAGGTTAGTTAATATGGAAAATGTAGTTGCAGGTTTAAGTGCCATTGATTATGTAATCTTTGGAATTTATGCCATTGTTGTAATTGCAATTGGTCTGTTCGCTTCTAAAAAGAACACCAAGAGCGCAGAAGGTTACTTCTTAGCAGGTAAGTCAATTCCATGGTGGGCCGTTGGTGCATCATTGATTGCAGCAAACATTTCTGCTGAGCAGTTCATCGGCATGTCAGGTTCTGGTTACGCTATCGGTTTCGGTATCGCAGCTTATGAGTTCATGGCAGCTATCACCTTAATTCTTGTTGGTAAGTACTTCTTACCTATCTTCATCGAAAAAGGTATTTATACAATTCCTGAGTTCGTTGAGAAGCGTTTCAACAAGACCTTAAAGACAATTCTTGCAGTATTCTGGATCTGCCTATACATCTTCGTAAATCTGTCATCAGTTCTTTACTTAGGTGGTTTAGCATTAGAGACAATTTTAGGTATTCCTATGATGTACACAATCTTAGGTTTAGCTGCATTCGCTCTAATCTACTCAGTATACGGTGGTCTTTCAGCTGTTGTATGGACTGACGTTATCCAGGTTGCTGTTCTAGTAATCGGTGGCTTTGCAACATCATACTTAGCATTAAAGTTAATCGGTGGTGACGCAGGTGCATTCTCAGGTTTAGGTACTCTAATCGACGAGATCCCAGATCACTTCACCATGATCTTAGATCAGTCAAATCCACAGTTCAGCAACTTACCTGGTATTGCAGTTCTAATCGGTGGTATGTGGGTTGCTAACCTGTACTACTGGGGCTTCAACCAGTACATCATTCAGCGTACATTCGCAGCTAAGTCTGTAGATGAAGCTCAGAAGGGTTTAGCATTTGCTGCTTTCTTAAAGTGCATTACTCCTATCATTGTTGTAATTCCTGGTATCGCAGCTTACTACATCACTGTTCAGAACCCTGCACTATTAGAGCAGTTACAGGCAACCTATGGTGATATCGTAGCTAACAACATTCCTACAGCAACACAGACTGACCGTGCTTATCCATGGGTTGCACAGTTACTACCTGTAGGTGTTAAGGGCTTAGTATTCGCCGCTTTAGCAGCAGCTATCGTTTCATCTTTAGCTTCAATGTTAAACTCAACAGCTACTATCTTCACAATGGATATCTACAAGGAGTACATCAACAAGAACGCTTCTGATATCACATTAGTAACTGTAGGTCGTATCACTGCTGTCGTAGCTTTAGTAATCGCTATCTTCTTAGCTCCAATGTTAAGCTCATTAGGTCAGGCATTCCAGTACATCCAGGAATACACCGGTGTTGTTTCACCTGGTATCTTAGCTGTATTCTTATGCGGTCTATTCTACAAGAAGGCAAACTCAAAGGGTGCTGTAATTGGTGTTCTATCATCAATCGTAATCGCTCTATTATTGAAGTTCTTACCTATCAAGATGCCATTCATGGATCAGATGTTATACACCTGCATTCTAACCATCGCTATCATCGTATTCGTATCATTATCAACTAACGAAGGCGATGACGATTCTAAGGCAATCAAGACTACTTCAGAGACCTTCAAGACCTCTGGTGGCTTTGCTATCGCTTCATACGCAATTCTGTTAATTGTTGCTGCAATCTATGCAGCATTCTGGAATCCAAGCCTAGGCTTCGCATTCTAATTAACAGTTAATTGTTAACACTAGCCCTGCTATATGCGGGGCTTTTTAATATCCTGAAACTTACGTCTTGATAAGTTAAAGTCATCAGATCTGACACGAAATAAATGGGAAAAAATTTTTTCGGATTAACACTGTGTATTACAAGGACAGCTATCTTAAAATCACCAAAAACTAGTCTTATTAATTGCTATCGTCAACGCTATCCCCTATCTTAAAAAAACAGTTCAAGTTACCAAAATATAAAATCAACATACAAAGCTTATTTAGCTAAAACCGTTTTCTCGACCAAAAGGTTGCAAACGTGCAAAAAAAATCTAGCACAAGATCACAAAATTGAATTTTAATCGCTTTTAATATTTTCTTTAGTTATCAAACAGTTAAATAAATCTAAAACGTTTACGATATTTTAATTTTCTCAAGAAAAAATTTGATATATCTGATAATCTAAATTTTTTAATTATTCTATTTAATTGATTTTTAAGTTTTTTATCATCAATAGAAATAAAATTGTTCATTGTAAAATACTTTCAATTTTTTCAATCTTTAAGACAAAACCAACCAAAATTCCTTAAGTTGCATTGTTTTAAAATACTGTTATTATTTCCGTAAACGTTTACTTCGTTTCAATATAGTCAAATAAATTAAGGGAAAAACACATGGAAACAGTAACTTCTGGTTTATCTACCATTGATTACGTTATCTTTGGTATATACGCTATCGTAGTCTTAGTTATAGCCCTTTCAGCTTCTCGTAAAAATCACAAGAGCGCTGAGGGGTATTTCTTAGCCGGTAAATCTATTCCTTGGTGGGCTGTTGGTGCCTCACTAATTGCTGCTAATATTTCAGCAGAACAGTTCATCGGTATGTCAGGTTCTGGCTATGCTATCGGTATGGGCATTGCAGCTTACGAAATTATGGCAGCTGTGACCTTAATCTTAGTTGGTAAATACTTCATTCCTATCTTTATCGAAAAAGGTATTTACACTATTCCTGAGTTCGTTGAGAAACGTTTTAATAAAACTTTAAAAACCATTCTTGCAATATTCTGGATCAGCTTATACATCTTAGTAAACTTAACCTCTGTTCTCTACCTAGGCGGTTTAGCATTAGAGACCATTTTAGGTATTCCTCTGATGTACTCAATCTTAGGATTAGCAGCTTTCGCTCTTCTATACTCAGTATACGGTGGTCTGTCAGCAGTTGTTTGGACTGACGTTATCCAGGTTGCTGTTTTAGTAATCGGTGGTTTTGCAACATCATATGTAGCCTTAAAGTGGATTGGTCAGGGTGAAGGCTTCATGGCTGGCTGGTCAACTTTAGTTCAGGATATTCCTGAGCACTTTGAAATGATCTTAGACAGATCAAATCCTAACTTCTCACAGTTACCAGGAATCTCTGTTCTAATCGGTGGTCTATGGGTTACTAACTTGTACTACTGGGGCTTCAACCAGTACATTATTCAGCGTACATTCGCTGCTAAGTCAATTCACGAAGCTCAGACTGGTCTTGTATTCGCAGGCTTCTTAAAGTTAATCATTCCTTTAATCTGCGTAATTCCAGGTATTGCTGCTTACTACATCACAGTTCACAATCCTGCTCTATTAGACTCATTAAAAGAACAGTATGGTAACATTGTTGCTAACAACATTCCTACAGCTGATCATCCTGATAAGTCATATCCTTGGGTTGCTCAGTTACTGCCTACAGGTCTAAAAGGTGTTGTATTCGCAGCTCTTGCAGCAGCTATTGTTTCATCCTTAGCATCAATGCTAAACTCAACTGCAACCATCTTCACCATGGATATCTACAAAGAGTACATCAACAAGTCAGCATCAGATGTATCTTTAGTGAGAGTTGGTCGTTTAACTGCTATTGTAGCTTTAGCAATCGCAATCTTCATTGCTCCTCTATTAAGCTCTCTAGGTCAGGCATTCCAGTTCATCCAAGAGTACACCGGTGTTGTTTCACCTGGTATCTTATCAGTATTCTTATGCGGTCTGTTCTACAAGAAGGCAAACTCAAAGGGAGCAGTAGTTGGTGTATTATGCTCAATCGTAATCGCATTCTTACTGAAGTTCTTACCTTTACAGATGGGCTTCTTAGACCAGATGTTCTACAACTGGATCCTAACCACTGCAATCATCGCATTCGTTTCATTATCAACTAACAATGGCGATGACGATCCTAAGGCAATCATAACCACAGCTAAGACATTCAAGACAACTGGCGGTTTCGCTATAGCAAGCTATGCAATCTTAATTATCGTAGCTGTAATCTACACTGCTTTCTGGAACGTTCAGTTAGGCTGGGCTCTATAAAGCAAACCTCATATATAACAATTCATATTAACTAACCTTAAAGCTCTGCTTTGCAGAGCTTTTCTTATTTGTAAAAAATTTTTTGAGAATACAAAAAAGGTATGTCCTCAAGGTAGAAAATAAGGTAACTTTTCTCAAGCTCTTATAAAGTAAAGATTACTCTTCAGGGAAAGGAGGAAGTTGATGCTCTTTACCAACACACTCTTGATACCATGAGGTAAAAAGTCTTGGTCTGCTATTTTCTTTTAGAGCTTTAAAATAATCATAGCAAAGCTGTTTTGAGCTTATAAGCTCTTCGTTTATCCCCCGCTCTTTTGCTATAAGTGATAATACATGCTTTAATTTTTTTACAGCTTTACCAACATTTCTGTCTGATAGGATGTGTTCAATTGGGTACTCAAGATCTTGCTCTACAGGAACTTTTTGGGCTTCGTTAAACCATGAGATCACAAGTTTTCCATACTGTCTTATGGCTCCAGGTTTTACACCTGCTTTAGCTAAAGATGCATTAGAGAGATTTTTTAACCTAGCAATTGGAGATAAGGCACACCCTGTGATGATCCTGTTTTGAGCTACATCATTTTCCATTGCAAATTCCATACGCTTTTGACATAGAAATTTTAAAACAGTAAGTTCTGCCAGACTAACAGTTCCTGCACCTTTGGCATTTAGGTAAGCAGTTTCAGGCTCAGGAATAATCGTACAGTTATCCTTTAGATTGTCCATTTCCTCATAGAACCATGTTAAGCGAGGATCTGCATGCTTAAACTTACTAATAAGAGACTGATAGAGCTTATCTAAATAGAGAACATCATTAGCAGCATAGACAATCTGCTCATCTGTCAATGGTCGCAATGACCAGTCTGAACGGGTTTGGTCTTTAGGTAATATGACATTAAGCTCTTCTTCTAATGTAGCTTGTAACCCTTTTGAATAACCTAATCCTAAAAAGGCCATCATTAGCTGTAAATCAATGCATTTTTCTGGAAGAGTCTTTTCAAGACCTAACTTATGAGCTTCAAAAGACAGTATCTCAAGATCTTCACGAGCCGAAAAGAACAGACAATTTGCCTTGGTATTAACAAAGGCTTTGATAAATGATGAGAGTTTTAAGGCATGAGGGTCGACTATATAGACTATGTCATCAATGCATATTTGTACAAGATCTAATATAGGATAATACGTCTTAGTTCTTGTAAATTCAGTATCCACACTTACATTTTTATCCTCGCCTAGTGATGACAAAAATGTGTTTAGAATATTTAATGAAGTCTCATTATCAACTAAGACAATATTGTTTGTGCTCATGTGCTCTCCTCAATTGCGAGCACATTATAAAATAAGAGACGCCTAAATTAAACTTTAAGACGATTCTGTTTTAAATATCGACGTAATACTTTACCAACAGGAGATTTAGGTAAAGTCTCGACGAACTCTATATGTTTTGGAAGTTTATATCCTGTTAGATATTTCTTACAGTAAGCTAAAACTTCTTCTCTGGTTAAAGTAGGATCACGTCTTATGATATAAAGCTTAATTGACTCACCTGTAGTTTTTGATGGAACACCAATTACAGCACACTCTAAAACTTTATCAAAGCGACTTACCACATTCTCAATTTCTGTAGGGAAGACATTAAAACCAGAAACTAAGATCATATCTTTAATTCTGTCAATGATCTTTAAATAACCGCCATCACACCACTGAGCAATATCACCGGTTCGAAGCCATCCATCATCAAAGACATTTTCTGTTTCTTTTGAGTTTTCAAAGTAACCTTTCATGACTTGAGGACCTTTAAACTCAAGTTCGCCAGCAACACCTTTGTTCCAAATTTCTTCCCCAGTTTCGATATTGACGATTCTGGCTAATGTTGAAGGAGTAGGAAGACCGATAGTACCGTTATACTCTGTCTGAGTATAAGGTACTACACAGCACAATGGAGAACATTCTGTTAATCCATAACCTTCTAAAATAGGAATACCGCCTGATGCCTTTAAAAACCTTTGAGCAACACCTGACTGAACTGCCGTACCACCACCTACAACTAAACGTAAGTGCTTAAGTTTTACTTTTTCAAAAAGGTTACAGTTAACAAAAGCGTTAAAGAGAGTATTAACACCTGTAATAATTGAGATATCTGAATTCTTCTTTAACTGATTGATAAGATCATCAAACTTTCTAGGATCAATGATTAAAAGATTGGTGCAACCTAAATAGAAGGCAAACATCAAATTGATAGTCATTGCAAAGACATGGTATAGAGGCAGCGCAGTAAGAATAGCTTCCTCACCTTTATGCAGTCTTGGTCCGTACATGCCATCTGCTTGAGCAACATTTGAAATGATATTGCCATGACTTAGCATTGCGCCTTTTGGCTTACCTGTTGTACCACCTGTGTACTGTAAGAATGCAATATCATCAAAATCTATCTCTACTTTATCAAAGTCTCTACCAGCTGCTTCCTTAAGGCAGTTATTAAACATGATAACTTTATCTTTATCATATTTAGGAACCATATTGGTAAAGTGACGTAAATAGAAGTTAACAAATGCTCCTTTCATTGGTGACAGGCAATCACCTACAGAACAGGAGATGATGTAATCAAGATAAGTCTGATCATGTATCTTTAATACTTCTGAGGTAATGCTTTCAAGACAGACTACAATTCGGGCACCACTGTCACGTAGCACTCCTAAAATCTCATGAGATGTATATAAAGGATTAATGTTTACAACCTGCATACCACATTTTAAGGCTGCAAACACTGAAATTGGGTATTGAATGACATTAGGCAGAATTACAGCCAATCTGTCACCTTTTTTAGCTTTAAGGACTTTCTGAAGATATGTAGCTAAAGCACAGGTCTTTTCATAGACTTCATTATAGGTTACAGAGCTGTTTAGGCTGATAAAAGCCTTTCTATTTCCATACTTTTGACAGCAATCGTCAAAGAGTGCTGGAAGATTATCGTACAGTTTTGGATTGATTGTATGTGGCACATCTTGTGGATAACTTTCAAACCAAGGGGTACGATGTAACTCCATAACCTACGTCCTTTTTATAATTTATTGAGGTAATTACTGATGAGCGGCAGCAAACTTCTTTAAGAAGTCTACTAACACTTTTGCACCTTCAATTGGCATAGCGTTGTATAAACTTGCTCTCATGCCACCTAATACTTTATGACCTTTAATACCTACAAGGCCGTTCTTCTTACCTTCAGCTACAAACTCATCATTTAAAGATTCATCTTTTAGATTGAATACGCAGTTAACACGTGATCTGTCCTTAACTGCAATTCTTACACGATAGAAGTCTGAGCTTTCTAGATAATCATAGACCATTTTTGACTTAGCGATGTTTCTTCTTTCCATTTCTTTAACACCGCCCAAACTTTTTATCCACTTTAAGTTCAGACAAGCCATATACCACGAGAAAGTGCATGGTGTATTGTACATAGACTCAAACTTATCAAGTACAGACCAATTCATGATTGATGGGCAGTATTTTCTTGCCTTGCCTAATAGATCTTCACGAACGATGGTAACTGTCATACCAGCTGGAGCTACGTTCTTCTGAACACCAAAGATGATGGCACCAAACTTTGAAACATCAATAGGTCTAGTTAAGATGTCTGATGACATATCAGCAATTAAAGGAACATCTCCTGTATCTGGTAACTCAAATGACTCAATGCCATTTACGGTTTCATTGATACACATATAAGCATATGCAGCACCTTCTGTAACCTTCATCTTTGAGTAATCAACTTCATACAGACCATCTTTGTTCTCGAAGGTGCACTCGTGCAAAATTGCCTTACCGTAGTGCTCATCACACTCCTTAAAAGCACAGCGAGACCAGTGACCAGTTACAAAGTAATCAGCATGACCATTTTCAGGTAATAAATTTAGTGGAATAGCAGCAAACTGGCCACGACCACCACCTTGCTCGAATAATACTCTGTAGTTAGAAGGAATATCTAAAAGCTCTCTTAATAAAGCTTCAGCCTCTTTAGCAACCTTCATGAACTCAGCAGAACGATGAGAAAGTTCTACTACACCCATACCAGTGCCTTCAAAATCTCTGAATTCCTTTTGAGCCTTTTCCATAACTTCAACAGGAAGCATACAAGGACCTGCATAGTAATTCCAAACTTTACTCATTTTGTTCTCCAACAAAAGTATTAAGAAAATCGGTTAAAAATTAAAACAAATGAAAATTTATTGTTTAAGATCAAGTAAAAAAGACATGGAGTGTATTCTCCATGCCTTATATATTATTGATTATCTGAATTGTTATCGCCACTGTCAACTGTCTGAGTATCAGTGCTATTTTCAGGTGCGGATTCATCAGGCTTTTCGTTTAATGCTGTTTCAAGTCTTGGTGATGAGTTTTGAGCCTCTTGCTCCGCCTTTAACTCTTCACGTTCCTTCTGCCTAGCTTCGGCCATTTTCTTAGAGTTTTGTACAACATCTTCAGGAATTGACTGAATTGCCATTACAGAATCACCTTCATACATACGCATTAAGATGTTACCAGCAGCAGAACGACTTACAAGTGGAGTATCAGACATTGATGATCTAATTAACTGCCCCTGGTTAGTAATTAACATATAGTCTGAATTGTCATCAGCAAGAACTGCACCAACAACCTCACCGTTTCTATCAAGATTCTTGATAACGATGACGCCCATACCGCCTCTATTGCGTAATGAAATGTCTGACAGACGGGTTCTCTTACCATAGCCATTAGCACAAGCAATTAAGAACTGCTTGTCTACCTCTGATGGAGGAATTACCATCAAGGATACAACTTTACCGTTCTCTCTTAGCTTGATACCACGGATACAGCCAGAACCACGACCTGATGGACGTACGCCTGCACCTGAATGTCTATCAATTGAGCTATCATCATTCTCATCTGATGATTCTTGAGAGTTATCAGAGCTGTCAGCATCATCTGAAGAATCCTCATCTGCGACAGCAGAGCGCTTATAGTATTCACAGAAGTGCTGAGCATAACCATTGGATGTAAATAAGAATACATCATCATCGCCTGATGATAATTCAACACCGATTAACTCATCACCTTCATTTAACTTAAGAGCAATTAAAGCGTTTGTGCCCATTCTGTTAACGAATGATGCATAAGCACTAAGTGAGGTCTTCTTAATTAAGCCGTTCTTAGTTGCCATGAAGAAGTACTGCTCTGAGTTAAACTCTGAAATTGGCAGTAATGCGGTTACAACCTCTCCATTTTCTTTATCAATATTAAAGAAGTTCTGTACTGGCAAGCCCTTTGATGTGCGGTTCTCTGAGGTTGGTAAGTCATAAACCACGCTAACAAAGGCACGACCCTTGTTAGTGAAGAACATCATCTTATCGTGAGTAGAAGCTACAACTACCTTGGTGATGTAATCCTCATCCTTTAATTTAGTTGCAAGTTTACCCTTACCACCACGAGCTTGACTCTCATAAGTAGAGATATCCTGATACTTGATATAGCCTTGAGCTGACAGAGTAACAATTACGTCACGACGTGCAATTAAATCACCCTTGTCAATCTTACCTAAGTCTACAGTGAATGCAGTCTTACGCTTGTTGCCATAAGTCTCTTTAACTTCCTGTAACTCAGTTCTAATTTCCTGCTTCATTCTTTCAGGATTATTTAAGATCTCTAAGTAATCACGAATAGCAGCAACTAATTCATTGTACTTATCACGGATCTCATCTTGAGCTAGGTGAGTTAATTTAGATAATCTTAACTCAAGAATTGCTCTTGCCTGAGGATCTGATAAGTAGTACTTATCGCCAATGATCCCCTTATCAGCAGGAATACCCTGAGGTAAAGAAATATTAGAACCGTCTTCAGCTCTTTGGATAAGAGGTGAAATTACAGAAGAATCCCAAGCTTCAGCCATTAACTTAATGCGTGCATCTTCAGCATTATCTGCTGCTGTAATAATATCAATTACTCGCTGAATGTTTGCCTTGGCAATCATCAAGCCTTCGTTGGTATGAGCTGTTCTTCTTGCCTGACGTAACAGATATACTGTTCTTCTTGTTACGATCTCTCGGCGGAACTTAACAAACTCAGTTAAGATTTCCTTTAATGATAACTGCTTTGGATGATTGTGAACTAAAGCTACCATGTTAATTGGGAAGCTTGCCTGTAACATGGTGTTCTGATACAGATTGTTTAGAACAGCTTCAGGATAAGCATCACGTTTTAAGTCAATCGCAATCTTAACAGCACAGTCTTTATCTGACTCATCAACGATACTTGCAATACCTTCGATCTTCTTTTCTTTGATGAGTTTTTCAATCTGCTTTACGATATCAACCTTGTGTACAACATAAGGGATCTCGTCTACATAAATGGTCTGCTTACCAGACTTATCTGTCTCCACTCTAGTCTTTGATCTGATGATGCAACGACCTTTACCGGTTTCATAAGCCTGTCTGATACCATCAGTACCTACGATAATACCGCCTGTTGGGAAATCAGGACCAGGAATGTAATGCATAAGTTCATCAAGACCAATCTCTGGGTTATCCAAAACGGCGATTACGCCATCAATAACCTCAGAAAGGTTGTGAGTAGGAATGTTAGTTGCCATACCTACAGCAATACCTGATGAGCCGTTTACCAACAGATTTGGGAATTTGGTTGGTAAAACTTCAGGGATCTGCTCATTACCGTCATAGTTTGGATAGCTGTCGACAGTCTCTTTATCAATATCAGCTAACATCTGCTCGGCAATCTTAGTCATCTTAACTTCGGTATAACGCATAGCAGCTGCGCCATCACCATCGATATCACCAAAGTTACCCTGACCGAAGATTAAAGGTTCACGCATTGAGAACCATTGAGCCATACGAACAATAGTTTCGTATACAGCAGTATCTCCATGTGGATGGAATCTACCAATAACGTCGCCTACAATACGAGCTGACTTTTTAGTCTGGCCAGTACTCCATACTTTTAGATCATACATATCAAAAAGAACACGTCTGTGAACAGGCTTTAAACCATCACGCACGTCAGGAAGAGCACGGTCTACGATAACAGACATCGCATAGTCAATGAATGACTGCTTTAACTCGTCTTCAAGTTTTACTGTTGGTACAGATGAATTAACACTCTGTGCTGTAGTTAATTCATTCTCAGAAGACTGTGATGCGTTCTGCTCTGAATTTGGATTATCGGTATTATCTGACATTAGTTCTACCTTGTAATTTTCATTAGTCTAATAGGCATAAATATTATCATTTTTGTATTAAAAAATCAATGAAATAAATGGGTTAATCATAGCATTAGAACTTGAAAAATCAGCCATTTTTGTCCATAATTTAGGCAAAATTTTTTAAGTAGGAAAACATAAAATATGTGGTTTAAAAATCTTCGTTTCTACACTGTTGATTTATCAGAATTAAACGGTGTTTTAAAAGACGATGCACTTGTTGAAGAAGCGCTAGAAAAAGCTAGTTTCAAGCCTTGTGCTGCTCAAGAACTGGCCTCTGTAGGCTTTGCGCCTATTTTTTCACATGAAGGCTTGTATCACTTCTCATCAGGTGAGAATCACTTTTTTAAACTGATTGAAGAAACAAAACTTTTACCTTCATCTGTAGTTAAGACTGAGTTAAACGAACTTACTGCTAAAAAAGAAATAGAGCTTAAAAGACAGCTACGTAAGAACGAAAAAGAAGCTTTAAAAGCGGCTGTTGCAGGAAAGCTTTTAGCACAGGCATTTGCAACCCGTCGTGAGCTTTTAATCTGGGTGAATACTGATAAAAGTCTTGTAGGCGTTGCAGCCACTTCTAGCAAGAGAGCTGAAAAAGCTTTAGCCATGTTACGAGAAGCTTTCTCTACCTTCCCTGCTAAACTTTTAGCTCCACACGCTATGGTAGATGAGAAGATGACATCTTGGTTAAAAGATGCAACAACTCTTCCTAAGCGTTTTACTTTCGGATCAGAGACTACCTTAAAGAGCACAGATGAAGACGGTGGCATTATCAGAGCTTCAAAAGAAGATCTGACATCAGAAGAGATAGCTGTACATTTAGAGGCTGGTAAAGTCGCAACCGAAATTGGTTTATCTTTTGATGAATCCTTAGAGCTTACCTTAACCTCAGATTTGGCTTTAAAGAAATTAAAACCTACAGATATTTACCTTGAAAAGAATCTGCCTGAAAAATCAGATGACGAGACAGCTGATGCTCAGGCTCTTTTAGTTCTTCAAGGTGAACTGTTAAGCGAACTATGTGATTACCTAATGGAGATTTTTAGCTGTGACCGTAACTAAAAAGCCTGAACTTTTAGCTCCAGCAGGAAGCTTAAAACACTTACATATGGCCTTAGCCTATGGTGCTGATGCGGTGTATGCTGGTGTTCCTAAATGGTCTTTGAGAGTACGCGGAAATGGTTTTATCCGTGAAGACTTTATTAAAGGTATCGAAGAAGCCCATGCTATGGGAAAAAAGGTACATGCAGTACTCAATATCATTCCACATGTAAGACGTGTAGCTGCATTTGAAAAAGTAGTAGACGAAATGGCTCAGTTAAAGCCTGATGCTTTCATCATGGCAGATCCTGGTCTAATCGATATTGTCCGTAACCGCTATCCTGATATTCCAATTCACTTATCAGTTCAGGCAAATACTGTTAATGCAGGTTCAGTTAAGTTCTGGCAGAAAGTAGGTCTTACAAGATGTATTTTAGCTCGTGAACTTTCCTTAACCGAAATTGACATGATTAAGCAAGAATGTCCTGATATGGAAATTGAGGTATTTGCTCACGGAGCTTTATGTATCGCAGTATCTGGTCGTTGCTTAATTTCTGGTCTGCTATCACACCGTGACGCCAATATCGGAGCTTGCAATAATTCATGCCGTTACGGATTTAACATTCGCAACGTGCATGCTGCAACAGCTGACGATGTAACTACCTTTGAGGCTGATGACGGTACTACTTTATCAGCTCAGATTGAAGAGTCTATGCATCATCCAGGAGAATGGATGACCATGGAAGAGGATCTGAACGGTTCATATTTGATGAACTCTAAAGATCTGTGCACACTTCCTGTTTTAAAGAAGCTAATTGAGATTGGCGTTGATTCTTTAAAGATTGAAGGTCGTTCAAGATCACCATTCTATTCTGCTGCGATTTCTCGTGCTTACAGATTAGCTATCGATGCCATCTGCGAAGGTAAAGAGATCCCTGATGAAAGTTACAACATCGTAAACTCTATTCCATCAAGAGGTTACACCACAGCTTTACTTGAGCCACACCGTCCTGATAAGACCCAGGATTATGAGACTAACTCACCAAATCCAGGCAAATTACAGATCTGCGGTGAAATCACCTCACAGGATGCTGACGGGACCTTAAATATCGATGTAAAGAACCGCTTTGAGAAGAACTCACATATTGCGTTATTTACACCAAAAGGACTAGTTGATCTTGACGGTTCAACACTTGTAAATGCTAAAGATGGCAAACCTTTAGATGTAGCACCTGGCACTGGTTGGTCAGTAAAACTAAAGCACAATACTAAAGTTGATTTGTCAACAGCTGTGATGTTAAGAATTGATGATAAATAGGATTTAGTTCTTAAAGATGAAGCCTCCTCTTTTAGTTGGAGGCTTTTTATTTAGATCTTAGAATAATCTTTTCTAGTACTTCTCTTGGTCTCATACATTAGTCTGTCAGCAGCTTCAATAAAATCTTTAGCAGTCTTAAAGCGATTATCAAAACGGACATAACCAGTTGAGACAGAAAGTTCATATGGAGCTAATGAGAGGATTTTCAGTCTAGCTACGGTCTTATCAATGTAGTGGCAGACACCGGCAGCTCTTTCTTCATTTGCATTCTTCTTAATTAAGATAAACTCGTCACCGCCATAACGGCATAAGAAACAATTAAAGGTCTCAGCAACACCCTTTAATAATCTTGATAGCTGCATTAGGACCACATCGCCTTCGTTATGACCATAGTTATCATTGATTGACTTGAACTTATTCACATCAATAAACATCATATAAGTAGTTTTTCTTTCAGCTTCAGAAAGTGAAACTAAGTTTAAAAGATAACTTTTAAGCTCATTACGATTGTTTAAAGTAGTTAAATCATCAATAGAAATACGCATATGTTGATGTAAGGTCATCAAGAAGAAGAAACATACTGCGTAGCAAGGAGAAACCAGTAAAACGTCATCTACAAGTAAATTTACTGGAGCTAATACGAATGGTAAAGTACAAGTTAGGTAAAAGAGTATGTAGTCAACCTTAGAGATTGAAAACTCAATCATCTTGTCCTGTCTTGATGCTACTACGTACATGAAGTTTACTAGAGCTAGGATGGAGTAAAAACCTACAGTGCCTACTAATGCTGAGTAATACTTACCATGTACATATGCTCCATGATAGGTTAAGAATTGGATATGGCCATTAGCAGGTGATGTAAGCACGAAATAGCATAAAATCAAAAATGGAATAGATAGCACACAAAGCTTAATACCTTTGGTTCTGGATTTTTCAGCCTTTATTAAATAACTGATGACAAAGAGTACATATGGAACCAAAAGATTGAAGAAAGATAACATACAGCTGAAGATAACCACCTGAGTTACATCTTTGGTACAAACTTCATTTTTAGCAAAGAGAGCATAACAGCTAATGCTTGTATAAGTTTTTAAAAAGATATCAGATAAAGCCTGAAAAATAACTAAAGCCAATACCAAGATATAGCTAAATCTTGCTCTGTCACCACTTTTCCAAATATTTGAAATTACACAGATAAATACAACAATGCAGATAATGTCAATTTCGACTGAATAAAATAATGTTGATGCCATTACTAATTATTCCTCTGTGCATTGTTAATCTTTTTAATTCTCTTTTGCTCATACATGCGTCTATCAGCGATTTTGATGATGTCGTTCATAGAAGCATTTGGAATATCCAAACTTGTAGTTCCTAAAGAGAATTTTACCTTAAATTCAGAAAAGTTAGCCGTAGCTTTTTCATCTAACAGCATTGACAGTGTTAATACCATCTTGTCGTAGTCTTCTTTATTTGAGTGACCTGAGATTATGGCAAATTCGTCACCGCCTAAACGAGCGATAAAAGAACGAGTCTGCGCACCTACTTCACGCATTGCCTCAGCAACAGTTCTTAAAGCAAGATCTCCTACAACATGCCCGTAATTATCATTGATCTTTTTAAATTCATCAACGTCAATGTAGGTTAGGTACATATTAGAACGATTCACAGATGAGGACATCATTACTGTAGATAAGTACTTTTTAAAGCGGTTTCTATTGTTAAGTCCTGTTAGAGCATCAATGAACACTCTATCCTCATGAATGTTAATGAAGGTAATGATGCAGAAAACTGTTTCTGTAACATAGAAAATATTGCTCATGTTGTAAAATGTAAAAGTCTGAATACCACCACAGATTAGAGTTGGAATGGTAAGGAACATAGCATATTTTTTAAGTTCACTGTTTGAAGATAATAGAATTGTAGTCAAACATAGTGCAAGGGATGCTGTTGAGTACAAAGCTACCAAGATATCCATTACAAAGGTGTAGCTACCCTTTACAGGATCTCCGAACAGATTTAATTTAAAAAGAATTGGCATGAAAAGAGAAGCACAAGCCATCAGAGTAACAATTACCAAAGGAGCTTTTTTCAAATAAATTATTAAGCCTTGATTAAGGTAATGACTGTAACCTAGTTTTTCAAATACAAAGTGTAGCCACCAGTATGGGATGAAGATCCAAAGTACTGACTCAATTACATACAGTACCTGATGCACTTCAGCGTAATTTGTATAAGGTACAATTGACTCTATGTAATGCATAGAACAGCAGACTATGATTGCATAGCAGGTATAAACGAATGGTTGGTTAAATCTGTCATGCTCTCTTGAGAAAGAGCGTACTACTATTACCATTAGAAGGATCAGCAGTATATTAATTTCAAACTTAAAGATGTACCACATAAAGGCTATTCACTATTTTAATTTTTTAAAGGCATTAGATACGGAACCTGCCTGATCTTTAAACAAATTAGAATCACCGTTTTCTTTCTTTTTATCTAGCACCTTATATTTTTTCTTCACAGTCTTCTTTTTATCAAAGCTAGACATTAAACCTTGTTCAAGATTTTGACTTTGTTTCTTTTTAAAGCCACCGTTCTTTCTCTCTGCAAGTATCTCTTCACCATGTTCCCTTGCATTTTCAAGATTCATCGAACGCTTTAACTCTTTCAAATTAGGATCAACTGGTGCCACATAATTACGATAAAGAATAGCTTCTTGAGTTTTTCTTCTAATTACAGACTCAAGTAATCTATCTTTTGGAGACTTAGAAGCTTCTTTTTGCAGCAAAAAAGAATTGTTCTTCTCTACTAACTCTAAAAGAGAAGAATCAATATCGATTTCATTTGCATATGTGTTTTCTGATGTAAAACTTACTGCAAAGAGTATGGATAAAACAGAGACAACACACAGAAGGTTCTTTTTACATTGCATACAAAACCTCACAGTCCAAATTATTATATGCTTTAAGCCTCAATAAAATCAGTGAACCTTCTTGCAAAAAGTAGTAATTTTTTTTGAATAATACTTTATACAAATAGCATATTATTCAAATTTTTTTGATTTTATTGATTGAATTTCTTTTAATGTCCTCTTAGTTTCATGCACCATAGAATTCGTACGCTTAAGCTTTAGTCATTTTAAGAAATTTTTGAAATCATTTAAAAGACGTCTTCATTGTTCTTAATATTCATTGCAGTGACATGAATTTATCTTAATTATCAAAAAAAGATATTTAAAAAAAGTGATATCAAAGGTAAAATCTTCACAATTACTATATATTAAGGATAATCAGAAATGAGTAATCTAATCATTCCAAAGGACTACACTCCACTCTTAGACAAAATTCAAACAGAAAAAGGAATTAAGTTAATCAAAGACTTCTTTCAGCAGAATCTTGCTACAGAGCTTCGTTTACGCCGCGTTACTGCACCTTTATTTGTATTAAAAGGCTTAGGTATCAATGACGATTTAAATGGTATTGAAAGAGCGGTTACCTTCCCTATTAAAGATCTAAATGATCAGAAAGCTGAAGTTGTACACTCTTTAGCAAAATGGAAGAGACTGACCCTTGGAGAGTTAAAGATTGGGCCAGGCTACGGCATTTATACCGATATGAATGCTATTCGTGCTGACGAAGAACTGGATAATCTTCATTCACTGTATGTTGATCAATGGGACTGGGAAGAGGTTATCACTAAAGAAGATAGAAATCTTACCTTTTTAAAGAACATTGTAAGACGTATCTATTCAGCTATTTTAAGAACTGAGTATTTAGCATGTGAGAGCTATGAGAACATCAAGCCATTCTTACCTCAGGAAATTACCTTTGTTCATGCTGAAGAGCTTTTACAGATGTACCCTGATAAGACTCCAAAAGAGCGTGAAGATCTAATCTGTAAGAAATATGGTGCTGTATTCTTAATGGGCATCGGTGGTAAGCTGTCAAATGGCGAGAAGCACGATGGTAGAGCTCCTGACTATGATGACTGGTCTACTAAGAATGAAGACGGCAAATTTGGCTTAAACGGTGATATCTTAATTTGGTATCCAATCTTAAATCGTTCATTCGAATTATCTTCAATGGGTATCCGTGTGGATATCGAAGCTTTAAACCGCCAGCTACGCCTAGAGAATAAAGAAGAACGTAAAGAGCTTTACTTCCACAAGAAGTTATTAAATGGAGAATTACCATTAACAATTGGTGGCGGTATTGGTCAGAGCAGACTTTGTATGGTTCTTTTACACAAGGCTCATATTGGAGAAATTCAGGCAAGTATTTGGCCTGAGAAAATGAGAGAAGAGTGTGCAAAACATAACATGCCTCTAATCTAACCACAAGAAATTAAAGAAAAGGAAAGGCAGATCTTAAAAAAATCTGCCTTTTTTGTAAGTAGAAACTTCAACAATCTTAACCCTTAGCTCTTAGAGACTCATTCTTTATTTACCTTTTCAATTTTACCAATTGATTTCTTTTCCACAATAACTGTTTCAGAATTGCTCTCTAAAAGGTTCTTCTTTAATTCCTCTTTTTGTTCGTACTTCATAGCTTCTTTATGAGAAATCTTAGAATCAGAATCAAGTAGCATATTGCTGTTAACCCATTCCTGGAAGGCTTTTGTGCGCTCATCAGCATCATTTTGAACGTTATTGACAAGTTTTTCAGATTCTGTTTCGCTTTGTACACTGTCAGATTTATTTCTTAAAACATTGTAATAGTCAACTCTATCAATATTTGCTTGATTTTTCTGTTTGTCCAAAGCTCTTCTTTGAAGAGAATGAGCCTGATCCTGCTTTAAAGACTCTCTTAAACGAGCCCTCTTAAGATCTAATTCCTGCTTTTTCAAAGACTGTTCTGTCTGCACATTTTCATCACTACCTGCATCTGCATTAGCAACAAACAAAGTAGATACCAATGAAAGCAAAGTTGCGACAGATATCTTAAAAATTAACTTCATATATTACTAGCTGAAAAGCCAATCTTAACGTTACTTGTTGCTTATATTTTCAGTATAGTGCGAATAAGTTAAAAATTCATCAAAATGAGAATGAATTTTATTTTGAAAATCGATGATCAAATTAAGAGCAATTACTGTCTATTTTAAAGGTATGAGATTAAAATATGTATATTTGATTATACATATTTTTCTTGCATGGACAATTTGGATAATGATTAAGAGAAAATAAGAACTATTTATCATCATTTAAGAGTGCGTTCTGCTTCATCCAATCAGACAGACCTTTAGCCTTTACTTTACCTGTCTTGTTTTTAATGCGAGAACCATCAGAACTGTTTGCAGATGCTGTTGAAGATATTCCTTTATTTTCCAAAATTTGTTCGCCTCTTTTTCTAGAGGTATCTTCCTGGAAATTCTGTTGTTTTTTGGGATCAACTTTATCATAGAGATTTTCTTGACTTATATATTGAGAGCTTCTAACTCTAAGTTTCATCTGCTCATAAGTCTTAGAGTTCTCTATCTGCTGGCGCAGAAAATACCTTTTATCGTTATTCTCCTGTGTGCTGTATTCAGATACAGAGCTAGGATAAGAGTACTGTCTCGGATAGAGGAAAAATCAGAAATAATGACAACCACCATCAGACCTAAGCCCAGTCTGATTGCCATTTTTCTTCTTTTAAATAGGCCTGAATCCAATTTGATTTCCTCTTAAAACCTATTACCAATACTATTCAAAATCAGATACGTCACCTGATCCGTAGCGAGCAACCTCTGGTACACCATCGTTAAACACTATAACAGAAGTTGGACTTGGTGAGAGTACACCGCCATCTACGATTACATCCACTACAGAACCAATTTCATCATTGATGGTTACAGGATCGGATTCTGCCTCTTCATGCTCAGGTAGAATTAAAGAGCAACTCATCAATGGTTCATTTAATTCAGAAACAATAGCACTCACAATTGCATTATCAGGAACTCTAATACCAATTGTTTTTCTCTTTTCGTTCATTAAACGGCGAGGTACTTCCTTAGTGGCTGGAAGAATAAAAGTATAAGCTCCTGGTGTATGATTCTTTAAAAGTCTAAATACATTGTTCTCAACTTTTGCATAAGTTGATAACTCAGAAAGATCGCGACACAAAAGAGTAAAATTGTGGTGCTTGTCCACCTGTCTAATTCTTGCAATTCGCTCCATTGCGTGCTTTTGCTCAAGCTTACAACATAAGGCATAAGCTGAATCAGTAGGAACTACAACTACGCCACCATCATTAAGACATTCACAGATCTGTTTTATAAAACGTGGCTGTGGATTGTCTGGGTGAACACTGATAAATTGCGCTGACATTTAAAATACTCTTTTTCATATCGACAGTTATTTGAAGATCTTTATCAAATAACCAGTCTTAAAGGATCTCTTTAAAATTCTTTTCTACGTAAACAAATTGACACCAATTTATAGCAAAAAAGCCATAACATGATGTCAATTCTTGTAAAAATGAGATTTGTTACTAATGATTTTCAGTTGTTGTTGCAGGAGACTCTGTAGCTTCTTTAGTCTCTTCTGCTACAACATTCTTTATTTCATCATCGTTTGCAGCTTTTTCTACAACAGTCTCTTCTGTTTTAGTTAAAACAGAAGCAACAGGTGCTACATTTTTAACAGCTGCTGGAGTTGACAGATTTGAGTTTTGCTCAACTACAGTATCTTCAACTGACTCTTCTTTATACTCAATATCAAGAGCATCAAAGATCTCTGAAAGAGGAATTCGCTCTAATGGAAGACGCGCTTTTCTTCCAAAGACACCAGCTGCTAGCATATTGTATAAAGTAGCTTCTTTTGAGTTTAAAGCCATTGAGGTATTGAGTTCTTCAATTTCAATATCATCAAATGACCATAGATCAGAGTTTGCTTCAAAGAACTCCTTGCTCAAGGTAATGCTCTTAGTATTAGGTAAATGAACTCTGAGATTGTTCAATACAGCAAAAGCCCTCATTTCAATATTTGAAACATAAGCGCACTGAGCATGAGCAATCCATGGAATAGTGCAAACTCTAGAAGTCTGGAAAGGTAAAACTAAACATACCATACCAGGTACATCAGGAACAGATAAAGCAGTTGCTAAATCATCAAAAAAAAGAACCTTTCTAGGTTTAATATCAAGTTTAGCTAAATCATCAACGGTAATACCAATATCACGTAAACCGCCTACTCTGCTACGTAACAGTTTATCTAATAAAACTAAACGTACGGTTGGAGCTGGAGGAACTAAACCTAACTGTAATAAATCGCGTCTTAATGGATTTAAATCAAGATACTTGCGCATAAAAGCAAGCACAACATATCTGTATTTTTCAAACCACAAAGTATCAACACCACGAACAGGGATCTGACGAATCATTGCAGAAGAATCTTTATGAGCGCACAGCCACTTGCATACAAGCAAGAAACGCTCAAAATCCTGATCTTCTAATGTGGTTAAGGCATGAATATTCTCTACAGCAGAATCTAATAACTCAGGTAAAGTTTTCTTTACTGTCTGAAGACGTTTTTGAGCTGAATGGAATTCCACCAAATGACCTGCCCATGCAGCAAGATCATCTACTTTTTCAAAAACCAAATGAACAGGAACTTCAAATTTTCCTAGATCAGGATAAGTCTTATCCAAAAAGTCTACTTTTCCTGCATTAAGCTCTTTGTGCCAATCATTACAAAAACGAACAAACTCGTCTTTATTATTTAGCACATCCTCATCACGAGTAGGAGCACCTAAATAAATTCTTACAGCTTCAAAATTCTTTTTAGACTTGACTGAATCACTTAGCCAGCCGATTATTCTTTCGTTATAAAGTGCATTAATTTCTGCACGAATGCTGTTGCGTGTTTTCACTGCTGTAGCTCCTCAAAACAAGGTCACATTTTTATTATTTTTATACAATTGCAGACTTCAACCCTATCTGCTCATTATCATAGTATAGCATAATGAAAACGTTCAAAGATTTGATTTAGCGTCAGATCTCACAAAAGCGCTCACAAATTGAGCATTGTTTTGTTCCGATAAGGTCGCAACTCAAAAGACATATAGCAAAGCGTGTTTAAATCGAAATTGAAAAGAAGTGTTTTAAGAGCCAAGCTTACTTTTAAAGTCATGTATTATCTTTTTTAACTCTTTTTTAGCTTGTCTTCTCTCTTTAAAAAAGTCTGAGAGTAAAGCAGAACACTCTTTTTTTAAGATCCCACCTTCAACAATAATCTTATGATTATGTTTAGGATCTGAGATTAAGTTAAAGGCTGAACCACAGGCTCCTGTCTTTAAATCATAAGCTCCAAAATAGAGATTTTTTAATCTTGCGTGGATAAGAGCCATTGCACACATACAGCAAGGCTCTAAAGTTACATAAATTGAATAGTCTGGAAAGCGATAATTTGAAACTCTTTGCCCTAAAGCTCTTAGGGCTACGATCTCGGCGTGAGCTGAAGAATCATTAGAGCTGATAGTCTGGTTGTACCCTGTAGCTACAATGTCACCATCTTTATTTACAATAACTGCACCTACAGGGATCTCACCTATTTTTTTTGCCTTTAATGCCTCTTGATAGGCTTTTGTCATGTAATAGCTGTGATCATGAATACTCATCAGTAATGCTCTTTATCTGATAAGGTATGGTTGACTGCTAAATACAATGGTCAACAACAATTAGAACCCAGGTTACTAAAGTTAAAATTAGCATTACAAAAACAGCAGCTGATCCTAAGTCCTTAGCTCTGCCTGACAGTTCATTAAACTCAGTACCAATTCTATCTACAACAGCTTCAATACCTGAGTTTAACAGCTCTGCTACAACTGTGAGCCAAGGCATAGAAATTAAAGCAATTAGCTCTAAAGTTGAATAACCAAAGTCTGAGAAAAATCTTAAATAAAAAGCAACTAAAGTTAAGATCACACCTAAAAAAATCTCTTGTCTAATAGCAGCTTCGTTTTCAAGACCAGCTTTAAAGCCCTTCATGCTGTATTTGCCTGCGTTATAAATTCTTACTAAACCTTTTTTCTGAACCTTTGCCATAAGTAATCCTTAAACAAATAGAATTTTTTAATATTGCTCGCTTATTTAACTACATTTTAAGATCATTCTTTAATGAATTTAGTTTAGTCATTATATGAGATCACACTTGATTTTTATACCTTAAGAAAGATTTTTAGAAACTTTTATGACACGATTTACTTTCCTGTAAATTATATTTGCTAATTCCTATCAAAGTATTTATTGATAGATTTGTTAGAATTGAATTAAAAGTAAGCTACCTCAGGGAACGTTAACTTTAGTTTCAGGCAGTCTCAATCATAATTTGGAGTATCTATGAATAACAGATTATCTCTTTTGTCTTTATGCACAGTTTTACTGTTAAACCCAGTGCTTATTTCTAAATGCTATGCAAAGAATGCTGATGAGTCTACTGATAAACTTTCAATTGAAGTTAAAAGAGCTATTGATGAAAATACTAGAGGCAAAGCTTTATCATGTTTTATCACTGATAAAGAGCTTATAAAAGATCAGGATTTGTCTGCTGCTGTAGAAGTTTTTACAAATAACAGTACCAAAATAAAAGATGCTTACCCTTTTGTTAAAGACAATCGACTGTGTGTCTCTGGTCTTGACTTTGGAAAGACCTATACCTTAAAACTGCATAAAGGTATTAACTTTATAAAAAAGACACAAGGAACTGATAAGACCTTAACGACCAATACAGATTCTGATACTACCTTTACAACTATTGATGAGACGAGCTCTGTGAAAATTGCCAAAGGCTTAATATTGCCTAGCAATGAAAAACAAAAATTAGTTGAACTTGAGACTGTAAATACAGACGCAGTAACTTTAGGTGTATTTAAGATCTCCAATAACTCTTTGCCTCAAGCAGAGCTGTTTAGTCTGTATTCAGAAAATCCAGAGAAATACGATATCCGCAAGCTTCTGTTTAACCACGGTAAATTTTTAGGAGCTAAAACCATCAACTTCAAAAATAAAAAGAATGAAGTTGAACTTACAGCTGTAGATATCAGCGAATTTGTAAACAAAGATAAAAGCGGTGTTTATGTTCTCTCTGTAATTAAAGCTAAAGATGATAGCAATTTAACTTTAGATGACTTTTTCACTTATGATGACAATTCCTTAGAGCTATCAAAACTGCTCTTTATCTCTAATTTAGGTGTCACCTCTTATTCAGGCTCAAACGGTATTGATGTTAATGTAAGATCACTTACTGATGCTTCTCCTGTGAAGGGCGCAACCGTTACCCTAAAATCTTTAGCTAATGATGTATTAGACTCCAAGCCCACCGATTCTGATGGTTTTGTTCATTTTGACAAAGCTATCTGCCAAGGTGAAAACGGACAGAGTGTTGCTACAGTTACCGTTGTAAGTAACGACGATTTCTTCCCACTGGATTTAAGAGCAAGCCCTCTGTACTTTGAAGAAGGCTCTGGTATTAGCGACAACAACGATTACAAAGTCTTTGCCTATACTAACAGAACTCTTTTACGACCTGGTGAGACTACCGTTTATCAGGCTTTAGTTAGAAACAAAGATCTGAGTGCTGCATCTCTAAAAGCATTAAAGCTCTTTATAAGACGTCCTGACTATGTCATTGAAAGAGAAATTCCTTTATCAAAAGCTGTTGAAAACAGCTTTGAATATGAGTACAAGTTACCTGAAAATGCTCAATTAGGTACATGGACTTTTGAACTTGGTTTTGATGAAAAACATCTCTTATCATCAACTCAACTTACAGTTTCTGCCTTTACTCCATCTGCTTTATCATCTTCATTAAAAGTAAAAGATGTGATAGATAACGATGATATCATCTCTGTTAATACGGATTACAACTATGGAGCTAAAGCCCAAGATATAGGCATTTCAGGAAGCTATAGCATTCTTCCTGACCAACATGCGGTTGATGCTTATAAAGACTATAGTTTCGGTATTGATGAGGAGGCTTTAAATAATGGCAACTACACTAAGTTTGCACAGATAGATTCTGGCAATACCAATCAAAATGGTGAATTTAACTTTACATTTAAAGCTTCAGATGAGAACTATCCTAGCAAAGTAAAATTTGATGTTTATGTATTAGATCCTGCAACAGGATCTTCTTATCTTACAAAAGAAACAAAAGTAAAATATACCTCACCTTTGATAGGAGTAAAACTTTCTAAAGCTGATAACAAATACACCTTAAACTCTATTCTTTGCCTCCAGGACGGTAAAAGACTAGATGGAAAGGCTAGTTATACCTTATTAAAACGAAATATCTCTTATCAGTACGCTTATGTAGATGGTAACTGGAAGTTTGTAAAGAATGAATATACAGAACCAGTTGACTTTGGTGAATTTACTTTTAATAAAGATAAAGCAAGCTCTATTCCTCTAAATCTTGAGGATGGGTTGTATACAGTTGAACTTAAAAATGATAAAGCTTCAACAAAATACAACTTTGTAAAAGGTTATGTCAGTGAAGACAACGATCTGACACCTGAAAAAATCTTGATAACTCAAGATAAAGAGAGCTATCAAAAGGGGGACAGAGTAAATTTAAGCTTTGAAAGTGAGTTTGAAGGTTACGGAACCTTGATTGTTGGTAATTCTGCTATTGAAACAAAACAAAGCTTTAAAGTAAACAAAGGACACAATGAAGTAGGCTTTGACTCAGCTGATATTAAGGATACTGGTACCTATGTTTTAGTTACAGCTTACAAAGGCACAGCATCAAAATTCAGAACAGCATCCCGTGCTGTAGGTCTTTCTTATATCAAATTTAAGAATGATAGCAGATTGCTTAACATCAACGCCTCAGTTGAAGATACAGTAACCCCCAAAAGCACACTTACTGTAAATCTTGATGTTGATAACAGTGATGACAATACCTATTTAAGAGCCTACCTAGTTGACGAAGGTATTCTCTCTATCAATTCTCAGAAATCCCCTGATCCTTTTGCATTCTTAACAGACAAAAGAGCTTTCTCAACAAAAGTAAATGATATGTACGCTTATGTGATGAAAGCTTTATCTAAAGACGGTCAAGGGTATGGATCTGACGAGATGCTAGTCGGAGCTAATGCCCAAATTTTATCTAATACCACTAAATCCCTTTTGTCACTGAACTCATCAAGAGTACAAACAAAAGATGGTAAAGCTACTGTTAGCTTTGATATTCCAAACTTTACAGGTAAAGCAAGACTGATGGTTGTAGGTTGGAATAAAGATAGAGTCGGTAGCTACTCAAAAGACATTACGATTACCTCAGATGCTGTTACTAAATTAGCAACTCCAAGCTACTTACATGTAGGCGATGCTTTTGATGCTAGAGTCATGTTTGATGACCTTAAAAAAGATAAAAAAGATGTCGATTTTAAAGTTTCTTGTATTGGTGCTATAGAATGTGCACTTGATAAAAGTGTTGGACTAAAAAACAGTAAAGCTAATGAAAGAATACAACTTACAGCCTTAAGTGAAGGTACAGGTACCATTTTACTAAAGGCAAAAGCATCTAACTACACATACGAAGACAGTTATGAGATAAAGGTTTTACCTAATAGAGGAAAAGTACTTGAAAGTGCCATTATTCCATTAAAAGTAAAAGAACAGACAACCTTTAAATTTAAGAATACCTTTAAAGATGGTACAAAGGTAAAGTTAAGCTATGGAGTAATGCCTGCAGTTTCTCCAAAAGAACTTGGAAAAGTAGCTTTTAGCTCATATAAGAGCAATTACTTTGATACCTTATCTGATCTGTCAACTCTTTTAGATTATTCAGATAAGTATCAGGACAAATCATCAAATGAATACAAGACTTATCAGAATAAGATAAGTTCTTTAATTGACTGCGTAAACTCTACAATCAATAACCAGGGGTATGTAGATTACTCATTAGTCAATTACGAAGAAGGTGGCTATGCTGCAGCATATGCTTATCTTGTATTAAATAAAGCTCAAGAAAAAGGCTATAACGTTAACTTTAACGTTCAAGACAAGCTTCTAGAGAACATCAGAAGAAATGCAAATTCTGATAATGAGTCTACAGCTGCCCTATGCATGTATGCCCTGACTTTGTCTTCTGATAACCAAAGTTCAACTCTTACCTTTAGATTTGATCACTCAAAATCAAAAGAGATCAATGCCTATATCTCCTATGCCAAAGCTTTTGCTTTGTATGGTGATCAAAAGAGACAGGAGCTTGCTGTTTTAAAAGCTTATGAACTTTTAAATGAAGCAGAGAATATAAGAATTTCAATTGATAAAGCAAATATTTCAAACAATAAGATTATAAATCTCATTCAGGCACTTCAAGAATATGAGCCTTTGTATATCACTGACACAGCTTATGACAGTCTTTGTGTCTTAAATGAGTTTTTAAAGCTAAAAGGCAATACCCTTGACACAAAGAGACTAAATCAGGTTTATGAAATTGTCTCTAAAGAAAACTCTTACAGCTACAAGACACCAGCTCAAAGAGCAATGATGATGGAGATGCTTGTAAATGAAAATGAAAACAAACTGTCCTTTTCAGAAGGTTCTCTACAAGGAAATGAAATCACTTTAGTCAATGACGGAGAGAGTGATACAGTTCTCAGTGCAAGCATCTATGATGTTCCTGAGAAATATGCAATCTCAAAAGACAGACAAGATATTACAGTGAACTACTTCTCAACAGACGGAACAGAGCTTGCAAGTCCACTTACAGTCAATGTGAATGAGGACATTATTGTACTTGTAAAGGTACATGAGAATAAGCTCTCAGGCAAGATTTCTGTCGAATCTTTGCTACCTGCTAATATGCTTTATTTAAGAAGTATCGATGCTAATGAAGCATCACAAAGATATCCTTTCTTGGGTGAACTTACTGACAGCTATGCAATCAAAATTACCAAAGGAGACAGTTCTATTATAAGTGCTAGTCAGAACAGGACAAAAGACTTGGCATTTGCTTACATCCTAAAGGGAGCATATAAAGGAAAGTCAGCCCCATTAGCGCTTACTGTTCACAATGCCTCCTTTAGAACTACATCTGAGGTAGTATTTAATGAGCAAAATACCATTGAGGTTAAGTAAGGATTTATCCCCTGATAAATGGATAAGCGTAATCAAAGGTCTTTAATTTATGCTATGGCACTTTTGATACTCTGTATCACAGGTGCCATCTTTGTGTTTGTATTCACATGCATAAATGAATTGTCTTTATCTAAATTTCACGACAGATCATACGTACTTTATTCTGATAAAGGAAATGTACTAGCCTATACCTTAAGCAGTGACACCTCAGCACTTAGATTTAAAACCACCAAAGATGAGGTTTCAAAACTCTACATAAACATGCTCATAGCCAATGAGGATAAGCGCTTTTACTCTCACTTTGGAGTTGATCCGTTTTCAATTGTAAGAGCTGCTTTTTATAACTTTAGAAGCCAGAATGTAGGCTCTGGAGCATCCACATTAGCCATGCAAGTAGCTAAAAGGCTTACAGGTCACAAAAGGACTTATATTAACAAGGTAAAAGAAATGGTTCAGGCCATTTATTTAACCTTAAAATATAAAAGAGATGGTATCTTAACGCTTTACCTTACCCTTTCTCCTTTTGGAGGCAACATAGAAGGTGTAAAGGCAGCTTCATTAACCTGGTTCAACCATTTACCAAATACCTTAACTCCATCTGAGGCAGCCTTACTTACAGCACTGCCAAGAGCACCAGAGCACATTCGTCCTGATAAAAATCCAAAATCAGCTCTTTATTACAAAAACGAGGTTCTAAAGCTTGCAAATAGGGCTTTTATAATCACAAAAGAGCAGCTAAATCTTTCTTTAAAAGAAGAGCTTCCACATAAGAGATTTACCATTAGACAAAATGCACTAACCTTTGGTAACTATGTATTCAATTTAAAAAAGATCAATACTAAAACAGATTTTAAGGGATTGGATATCTTGCATACCGATGATAAAGAGATCTTTTCAAGTCTTGATGACACTGTGCAGGATGAACTGAACCTTATCGCTGCAAAATTTGAGCAAAACTCAGATCCAAACTATGTATTAAGTGCGATTGTCTTAGATGTAAAAAGTCACACTATTAAGGGAGTGCTAGGATCTTCTTCAAACAAGAAGACTACTGTATGTTTACCTTTCAGATTAAGATCGCCTGGTTCTTCGCTAAAACCTTTTGCCTATGCTTTTGCTATGGAAAAAGGAATGCTGCATCAAAATACGATTTTACATGACAATCAAAATCTGTATGGAACCTGGTCTCCTAACAACTTTAGCAAAAAATTTTGTGGCAACATCAGTGCTAAAAAGGCTCTTACTTATTCACTTAACCTTCCCGCTTTAGAAGTGCTTAATTTAGTTGGAGCAAACAGTTTTTCTAAAAAATTCAATTTAAATGAACAGCTATTAAAAATCAGAAACAATAAAAGTGATCTTTCAATTGTTTTAGGCAGTGGCATCATCAATCTTTATAACTTGGCAAGGCTATATGCAATGTTAAATGAAGATGGTCTGATGCATGAATTTACATATAAGAACAAGTCTGATATAAACTTACAAAAATACAGACTATTAACTAAAGACAGTGCCCGTGCTGTATTTGAAATCTTAAAAGAGACTCCAAGACCATACTTATATCCAGAGCAAAAGCTAATTTCTTATAAAACCGGTACAGCTTACGAGTTTACAGATGCTTTAGCTATAGGCTCATTAAACAATCTTACAGTAGCAGTCTCTATTAGTTCTCCGTACAATATAAAAGGAAACACTCACTACACAGGATATGACAGTGCGTCACCATACCTTTTTGAGATCTTATCAAAAAGCAAAACAGAGAAATTATATAAGGAAGACCTAAACTCGCCTTTATTAAATACTGCTCCTCCAACAGCTTTAAAAGAGCTTAATCTTACAAATCAAAGTCATGCTTTAAATCATGAGAAAAAGTTAGAAATTACCTTTCCAACAAACGGACAGACAGTGTCACCTGATAGCCATGGGAAAGTATACATAAAAACCAAAGGTCAAACAGGTGAGCTAATTATTACTGTTAACAACGAGCAATTTGAGCAGCATTATTTTGAACCTAAAAGCGAAGGCTTTTACAGTATTACTGTTATAGATGAAGCTGGTCAAACAGATACAACCAAAATAAAAGTAGAGTTTAGATAAGCTGACGTCTAAATTTTAGATAATAAGATGTAAAGTAAGAAATGAGATAATACGGCAACAAAGATGATTCTAGTGCTCTAATACTCGGAATAGACTTGCAACTTCAAAATACAAATATTCCGTACCACAGCTCTTATTAGCTGATAATTGTCACGTCTAGAGAATATTAATCAACTCAGACTAGGCACATACTTTAAGCAGATCTACCTAAGATAATTTCACAAAAATCGATACACATGATAGAAGAAGCAATTATATGGCATATCAAAACTTTAGTTGATGATCACAAATAAGTTTTGTATATATAGAAAAGCAAACGATGTGATACAATTTCTGCGTTACAAAATTAGCAACGGTGGTGCATTTTTACTAATTTGGTCACCCACAGTTTGGTAAATTAGAACCATCAAATAAACAGAGGCTTTCACTTACCTCTGTTTATCGTTGTGATGATATTTCATCATTTTCAAGACATTATCTAAACAGCTTTAAAGTAGGTTGCTGAGGCATTATGGAATACAGCATCAAAACCGCTCTTTTCCATTGCAGCTACAACTTCATCAACAGTTCTGTCGTCATTGATAGTCCACTGCTCAAGGTATTTACCCTTATGAGCATAACCACCAGGCTCTGTTGAGGAACCAGCTGATACAGCTGTAATACCAATAGGCAGAATTAAGTCTCTAAATGAAGCACTCTCTCTTGTTGAGATAGTAAGATCAAGTTCGTTATCAAAGATTCTCCATGCACTTATGATTTGAACTAATTTAGCATCATCAACTGGAGAATGAGGCTGATAGCCTCCTTGAGCAGGTCTTAGACGAGGGAAAGAAATTGAAAGAGCGGTCTTCCAATAATGATCTCTCATGTATAACACATGCATAGCTAAAGCACAGAGATCAACTTTCCAGTCATATAGACCTAAAAGTGCGCCCATGCCAACCTTATCAATACCAGCCTGACCTAATCTGTCTGGAGTTTCCATTCTAAAGCGCATATCAGCTTTCTTGCCTCCTAGGTGAACCTGCTTATAGCAACCTGGATGGTAAGTTTCCTGATAAACAGAAACAGCATCTAAACCTAAAGTCTTTAACTCAGCATATTCCTCTGTCTCTAAAGGCTGAACTTCCATTTGCAGGTAATCAGCATATTTTTTAGTAAGCGGTAACACTTCTCTAAAATATGGCATGCCTGCTCTATGAGAGTTCTCACCTGAGACTAACAGGATATTGGTATATCCCATTTTATTCATTGCCTGCAATTCTTCTTCAATTTCTTGCATTGTAAGAACCACACGCTTGAACTTATTCATTACAGAGAAACCACAGTAAACACACTTGTTGTTACACAGGTTAGTAAGGTATAAAGGCAAATACATATTTACACAGCGACCAAATCTCTTTCTAGTTAACTGTGTAGCCTCTTGTACCATCACATCAAGATAATGTTTTCTGGCATTTTCACTGATTAGTGCAGCGAAATCATCAACGGTGCGAGGAGTAGTTTTATAAATTGCTCTTTCAACATCTGCATCAGTTCTTGAATCAACCAATGAGACAAACTTGTCTACATCGATTTTTGACAGCTCATCATAAAAACTCATCTTATTTCATAGCCTCTTTTAAGAATGCTTCCATTGGAGATGTTGCAACTGCTGATTGAGCCTTAACAGCTAGACCTGCTTCAAAAGCTGTTCTACCTGCCTCTTGAGCTAACTTAAAGGCATGAGACATAGCCACAGGATCACGAGAAGCTGCAATTGCGGTGTTTACCATTACAGCATCAGCACCTAATTCAAAGGCTAAGGCTGCATCAGATGGAGCACCAATTCCAGCATCAACAATTACAGGTACATGTGACTGAGCAATAATGATCTCCAGCATAGCCTTAGTCTCTAGACCTTTAGCAGAACCAATAGGAGCTCCTAAAGGCATTACAGCGCTAACTCCGATATCCTCTAAGCGACGAGCTAATACAGGATCAGCCTGAATATAAGGAAAAACCTTAAAGCCATCTTTAACTAACTCTTCACATGCTTTAAAAGTTTCTACAGGATCTGGTAGCAGGTATCTTACATCAGGATGAATTTCAACTTTAACCCAATCTGTACCTAAAGCTTCACGAGCTAATTGTGCAGCAAAGATTGCTTCACGGCTGTTTTTAGCACCTGAGGTATTAGGCATTAGAGTAATACCTAAGTCTTTTAATGGCTTTACGATTTCATCAGTATGATTTTTGGTATCTACTCTTTTTACAGCCATAGTCGCAATCTGAGCACCTGATGCTTTAGCTGAAGCTGTTAACACTTCCCCTGATGCATACTTACCTGTACCAATGATAAGTCTGTTCTCAAACTCTTGACCTGCTAATACTAATTTTTCTGTCATTTCTAACCACCTGAAACCATATTAAACACATCTACTGACATACCATCTTTTAATACAAAGGTGTCAAAATCAGCTTTTTTAACAATTTTTTCATCAACAGCTACTGCCACGCCCTCGCGTGAAAGTTGCTTTGACTGAAGGAACTCATTAAGGGTTATGCCCTCTTTTAACTCTAAATTTTCTTGTTGATTGTAGTGAATTATCATAGCAAGTTACTCCGTTATTCCTTATCACCACCATTTCCACATAAAGCTAACCATTGCTTGGTTGTTTCATCTGGATCATCTGTTTTAGTAATTCCTGTAATTAAAGCTACAGAGCCTACATTAGAGGCAATTACGTCTTTTACATTAAAGAGTTTGATGCCACCAATTGCCACAGTAGGAACACTGTCTTTTATCAGATCCTGTTCTACTGAGAGCTTAAAACAGCCCTGAGGCTTAGATGGCATAACCTTTGAATTTGTCGGGAAGATATGGCCTAATGCTATATAAGATGGATGTAACTGATAGGCTTTTAGCATTTCATAGCTACCATGAGTTGATACACCTAAGCGAAGACCTGCTTTTCTAATTTTTTCAATATCAGCATCACGCAGATCTTCCATACCCAAATGAACACCATAAGCATGAGCCATAATTGCCAATTCATAGTGATCATCAATAAAGAGACGTACTTTATTGGCATCACAAAATTCAACTGCTTCACTTATCTTTTCAAAAAGCTTTGGATCACTTTTATCTTTGATACGCAGCTGAATGGTTCTTACTCCATCTTTTACAAGTCTTTTAATCCAGTCAACTGAATCTACAACTGGATATAAACCTAGTTTTATTGGACAGGAAGGAAATGGCTTTGATGTTTCAGGGAAGCCATCTTCAAAAACTTCAGGCATTAACGACATATCATTTACTAAGCCATTATGTCCAATAGGAGGTCTTTCTTTTAGAGCATCAACAGCATCAAGACTTAAAGCAGGATGCTTAATTCCTGAATATACATAAGCCTTAGCAAGGACCGCTGCATCATGGAAAGCAAATTTATTTGCAACTAAAGCTGCAAGTGCTGAGGATAATGCACAGCCACCTCCATGAGCACCTTTACCATCAATGTATGGATGCTTCATGGTAAAAGCAACAAAATCAGATACGAAAGTGTCTTCAGCATCTTTAGACAAGATGTTGTGACCTCCTTTAATGATGACAGAACGAGCACCTTTATCAATAAAGAATTGAGCTAGCTTTTTTGTACCTTCATTTTTTAACTTCTCCTCATCCCATGAAGCTAAAGTTAATGCTTCTGGAAGATTAGGAGTAAAGATAGAGACTAATGGCAAGATCTCATCTAATCTTTGCTTTAAATCAACACTGTTAAGATCACCTGCTGTGCCACACAACACAGGATCCCAAACTACAGGCACGTCTTTAAACGTTGTCTTTAAAGCATCTAAAAGTATGGTAAGTAAATTGTCATCACTGATTAAACCTACCTTAATGGCATCAATACGATCCCAATCAGATGAAGCTAATGACAAAGACTCTTTGAAAATCTCTTCATCTGTTGCCTTAACTTTGGTAATGTTCTTTAAAGACTGACAGGTTAAAGCACTGACACAAGGTAGAGCAAAGGCCATATTATCGTAAACAGTAATACAGTCTACAGTAATTCCCGCACCTCCGCCTGAATCAAGTCCAGCTACCACCAAAACCTTTGGTCTTTCATTATTTAGCATTGTATTTTGCCTGTAACTTACGGTTTAAACGAATAGGACAGAATCTTGGTCCGCACATTGAGCAGAAAGCTGGCTCATGAGAGTTAGCACACTCTTCAGGCATCTGTGCTCTCCAGACATCATAAGCATTCTGAGGATCTAAAGATAACGCAAACTGGTCATACCATCTAAAGTCAGCACGAGCTTTGGCCATAGCATCATCACGAAGCTTGGCACCAGGTAAATTCTTAGCTAAGTCGGCTGCATGAGCTGCCAGTTTGTAGGTAATAAGCCCTGTCTTAACATCCTGCTCTGTAGGTAGTGCCAAGTGCTCAGCAGGAGTTACATAGCAAAGCATTGCAGTACCAAATGAAGCAATCATAGAACCACCGATTGCAGATGTAATATGATCATAACCTGGAGCAATATCAGTTACTAAAGGTCCTAAAGTATAGAATGGAGCCTTGTTACAGAATTTTTCCTGTAAATCCTGATTCTCATAAACCTTATTCATAGGCACATGACCTGGACCTTCAATAAAGCATTGAACACCAGCATCAAAACAGCGTTTAGCAAGCTTACCTATGTTCTCTAATTCACCATATTGAGCTTTATCACAAGCATCTGAGATACAGCCAGGACGCAGACCATCACCTAAAGATAAAGCAACATCATAGTCATGGCAGATTTCAATTAATTCATCAAAGTGCTCATAAGCCATGTTTTCACTGTCAGTTCTCATCATGGCGCTTGCCATGATAGAGCCTCCGCGTGAAACAATGCCTAAAATTCTTTTAGCTGCATGAGGTAGCAGATCTTTTAATAATCCAGCATGAATTGTGAAATAATCAACACCCTGACGCGCCTGATCGATTACGGTGTCGCGGAATAGCTCCCAGGTTAATAAATTAACATCACCATGAGCTCTGTCTAGTGCTTCATAAACAGGAACAGTTCCAATAGGAACAGGAGATGCTCTTAAAATTGCGCTTCTTAACCCACCTAAATCATCAATACCAGTTGATAAATCCATCACGGTGTCAGCGCCAAATTTTAAAGACAAACGTAACTTTTTAATTTCCTCATCAAAACCTGATGATAATGAGGAAGCACCGATATTGGCATTTACTTTTACAGCGAAATGTTTGCCGATAATCATAGGCTCGCATTCTGTGTGATTGATATTAGCTGGAATTACAGCTGTACCTTTAGCAAGCTCTTCTCTTACATCTTCAGGGCTAAAAGGCATATCGCCATCGCTTTTATAAGATTCACGAATAGCAACGTACTCCATATGGGGAGTGATTTCGCCTGCTTTTGCTCTTTCTAAAATGGTCTTTTTAACTTTTCTAGCATCACCGTCGATTACATACGGAGCATAGGTCTCTGAAACCTTAGGTAGGGTTTTGGCATTAACATCAGGACCTTCTACGGTTGATACCAAGACACTATCGCCATTTGAAAGATTTATCTTATTAAAAGGAACTTTAATCAGAGGAGAGCTACCCTGAATAGAGATGCGTTCAATATCAGGAGTAAAAATCTTATTGGTAGTTAGGTGGGCCATTTTGCACGTCTCTTATAAGTAATTGGAATACTTGCGTGCCGAAATGAACCTTGTTCCCTACGCCAGCATTAACTGGATCAGGTAGTAACGGATTCTGTTAAAAACAGTCTCAGCCTTAAAGGCACTCCGACAAGCACAATTATTATCTAACTAAAATGTTTACATTACAACAGTAAATTGCATAATTTCGTATTGAAGCTTTAATCCGATCTCTAAAAAAAATTATGCAATGTAAAGGTTAACACTTACTGTTTTGATTTTCTAAGATCTTGTTGATCCTCTCAAGATCTTCTTTAGTATCTACACCTGTCTCAGGAGGATTTAAAGCAACTCCTACGGCAATAGACATACCATTTTCCATAAGTCTTAACTGCTCTAAAGATTCACTCTTTTCAAGTGTGGTTTGAGCCATCTTAGAATACTTTAGAACAGTACCTGCTTTATAGGCATAAATACCGATGTGATGGTAGTGATCAAAGCAAAGAGAAGTAATATCTTTTTGCTTAAAGTTCTCTCGCTCGTACGGAATAGGAGCACGACTGAAGTAAAGAGCTTTTCTGTTCTTATCAAAAACAACCTTCACACAATTTGGATCAAAGACATCTTCTACATTGTCAATCTTAAAGCATAAGGTTGACATATCAGCTTTTGAGCTTTCTAAAAGAGTTGCTACCTGTTTAATGTGCTCTGGGTTAATTAAAGGTTCATCACCCTGCACATTTACGATGATAGTCTCAGGATCAATCTGCATTTTATCAATCATTTGAGCTAATCTGTCTGTACCACAGTTACAATCTGTTGAAGTCATGCAGACACGTACTTTATCCATACCCTCTAATACTGATTCAACACGCTCATCATCAATGCAGGCTACAACCATCTTTGCATCAGACTTTAATGCCTGCATGCAAACACGTTTAATCATGGGAATGCCACCTACTAGTACTAATGGCTTACCAGGAAATCTAGTTGAAGCATAACGAGCAGGAATTGCTACGATGTATTCTGACTTATTCTTACAACAGGACATAAAATTATCTACCTTCGTTACTTGAGATTAGTTCACTGTGATTAGCAACCTAATCTTACTTACCTAGTGATTTAATCTTTTCATTAAGCGATTCAAAAAAAGACTCTGGAAGTACTGCTTCAATATTTAAAACATATAAATTCTCAAGATTCAGATGAGCATATTTAACTGCGTCTTTAGAGGTCATGACCACAGGGTGCAGCAATGAGTGTGCTTTTAAAACCTCTTTATCAACCTTTTTATGATCACCTACATCGATAGTATCAACAACACAGAAATCACATTGCTTTAGAGTATCGTAAAAACGCTTTGGATTGCCAATACCAGCGAGTGCGCAGACGTCACAGCCTTTTTGTAAATAGTCAGTTTCACTGTCAATTTTAGCGAAAGCCTTAAGACTTACTACTGGTTTTGGTACTAAAGTCATAGAGGTATAGTTAAGATTATGACTAATACCGTTTACTATCACAAAATCTGCTTTATCTAAATGCCACTTACCTTCACGTAAGGGACCTGCTGGCAGTAACAGTCCATTACCTAAGAGTCTTTTACCATCAAATACAATAATCTCAATATCTCTGTCTAAAGAGTAGTGTTGCAAGCCATCATCGGTCACGATGACATCACAACCTAAGTGCTCTAAATATTGAGCACCTCTTTCTCTTAGAGGATCGACAGCTACAACAGCGCTATCGCCAACTGACATCTTAATTAAAAGAGGCTCATCACCACATTGTTTTACATCAGTAGTTGTATTGACTGTAAGAGGGTAGCACTCAGCTTTACCGCGATAGCCTCTTGAGATTAAACCTGGCTTATAACCTAACTCTTTTAACTTTAGTAAAAGAGCAATACATAAAGGAGTTTTACCGGTACCACCTACAGAGATACCGCCTACAACAATGACAGGTGTTTTTAATTTAGTTTTTTTAAAGAAGCCTTTATTATAACATTTGCGTCTTACAGAAGTGATAGCTCCAAACAGAGCTGTAAAAGGTAAGAGAGGTGCTACAGCTAGGATATTTTTGAAGCTTAATTTTTGATACCAGACTTTATCTTCAAAAGACATATTAACCATCTATCAGGAATTTAAAGAATTTTTTAACAGGATCCAGCTGCAATGGAGCAGGATCTCTTACGATCCAGCGTTTTGCATTCTCATCTAAAACTAATCTATAGGTAGTTCTCAGACTTGAAACCTCTTCTGTAATCGCTGAACTTTCTAAAATTTCATCATCAATACAGTCTAGCTTTTGAGACACCTTGATAGAAAAAGTAATATCAATACACTTTTCTCCATCCTTTTCAAATACAGGTGTAGAGTTGATTATATCTTTTAATTCAATGGTACCTGCCTGAGCCTTGCTCAAGCCATAAAAAGAAGTGGTCTGAATAGTTCTTAAGAGATCTTGATTATATTTAACAGTATAACCAAAAGCTCTTACTGAACCTATAAAAGGAGTAGAGATGGTAAAAGAATCCTCAGTTAACTTTAATGCTTTATGCCTTTCTAATAACTTTGCATAATCTATTACTCTTTTTAAATAGTCTTTTTTGCCGGCATAATTGGTTTCGGAATTTTTTGAGTTGTATGGATCAACAATCACAAAAGGAGCTGATACTGTTCCTTCTATAACCGAAGAACCAGGAAGAGCCATCCAAATTATTTGTTTGGATAACTCTGAGTTGATAGCTTCAGTTAAATTCTCCGATGAAGCAACAGATTTGTCTTCACAACCGCATAGAATGGTTGAGAACACTAATGTCAAAGTTAGAGTTTTAATAAAACCTAACATAGCGACTCCTAAATTTAGTCTTTGTATAGTCCAAGGTTTGTATGTAAAGGATCCGACATCATTCTATCTGAGATCAAGACTCCCTTTTGTATATGACCTACACCTATAAACATACCATCTGTTTTGATTTGTATAGTATCAGTATAGTCTAAAGAGCAACCTTCAAACTTACAATTTTCAAGTTTTTCCTGTCTTTGTCCCTGACATAACAACACAGCCTTGTCATAAGGAATTTCAATAAAAGGAAGATAACTCATAGCCTTATCAATTGGAATCAGAAGACTGTCTAACTCTGTAAAATCAGTAAAATCTTCACGTTTATCTGCTAACTCTTGAATATAATCAAGGGTATGCATGGAGCCCTTTGGCAGACCGTCAACTTCAATTCTGCGTAACATGGTTACATGAGCACCACAACCTAAAGCCTGACCAATATCTTCTACTAAGGTTCTGATGTAAGTACCCTTTGAACAATAAACTTCTATAGTAAAAGTATCTTCTGTCTTTTCTAAAAGTTTAATATAGAAAATCTCAACCTGTCTTTTAGGTACTTCAACAACTTTTCCTGAGCGTGCATATTTATATAAAGGTCTGCCATCAACTTTAATAGCTGAATACATAGGTGGAACTTGAGTAATGGTACCAATAAAAGTCTTTATAACCTCATCTACCTTTGAGCATTCATCAGTGACTTTATTAGCCAGGATAACTTCCCCCTCAGCATCACCTGTGGCAGTAACGATACCTAATTTACCGGTTGCAAGGTATTTTTTAGAACCTTCTAAAAAATATGAAGAAAACTTAGCAGCCTGCCCTAAACAGATTGGTAAAAGTCCTGAAGCTAATGGATCTAAAGAACCAGTGTGACCGCCCTTATTAGCTCTATAAATTCCTCTTACCTTAGTTAGAGCTAAAGCTGAACTGATACCTGATGGCTTATCTAAAAGGAAAACGCCATCAATATCTCTTTTAGGTGCTCGTCTTGATTTATCTGGAATTGGCTTTTTGTTATCTTTCATTTTTTCAGTTGTAAAGGGTTGTTATAATTTATTCGTTACATCATACTACATGAGCTAGTTTATTTCTTTTAATAATCGACAATTATCTCGAATTTTGTCACAATTTCAGATAATTAGAGCTAAAAATCTCTTCTTTTTATGAGCAATCTTCACCAGATTTAGTTGTTGCAAAAAAAATTGCCCTCTTACTGCTTGATAATCAAGTCCATTTTCTTTAAAATGATCTCGCTCTATGGGGGTTTTCGGTCCTCACGTACTCGATGAGGGTTCAACAGGTCAGGTCCGGAAGGAAGCAGCCAGGGTTCTTATTCGAGGTACCGTGATGTGGTTGAGACCCCCACCCATAATGAGTCTTTTCAGATATGAATTCAAATTCACTTGTCTATACCAATCTTCAAGATCTGATTGTTTCAGAACAGATAAATCGTGACAAATCACTTAAAGTGATGTCCTTTATTCTAAAACTAGAATCTCCTCAAACATACGCCACACCTTCTATCTATATGATGACAAGACCTAGAGGTTTTGGCTTGTCTTTACTTACTAATGCCACAGACAGAATTATCAGAAGAGAGAAAGATATCGTAGGCAAGATTGAAGATGAAGGTCTTCTAAAAGAATTACCTTGCAGACATACTGTCTGTTTAGATTTTAAGAATTTCAAAGCTAAAACACCTAAAGACTTCAAGCGCGGTCTAATTGATGTGCTACAAGAGCTTTTCTGGTTTCATCATATCGAAAGTCATTTCGATACCTATATGACACCAAAGGTATATTTTACAAGGCTCTTAGAATCGCTCTACAAAAGACATCAGGAAAGTATGGCTATCATTATTGATAATTATGATAAACCTTTAATGGTAGCTGCGATGATGGCTGATAAAGAAAAAGCAACAGAAGCTAACTGTACGTATCTTGATATGTTAAACGTGATAAGACACACCGATAAAGCAGTTAGATGGTGTCTTTTATCAGGTCATACAAAATTTGCTTTAGCCTCAGAATACTCTGAAGGTCTTCCTCTAGTTGAAGATCTTTCATCTGATCCTTCCTTTGATTCCATGTTCGGTTTCACCAAAGAAGAAGTCAAAATCGTCTTTAAAAATCAGATTGATAAATTTGCAAAAGCAAAAGATGTGACAGCAGAGACCTACCTTAACATTTTAGAGAAATGTTATGGCGGATTTTGTTTTTCAGATAACCTTGTAAAGGTGATGTGTCCTGCTAGCATTTCTCATTTAATGCAAAACCAGGGGTTGCTGTATCCATATTCAGCCTCAGGAAATTACACATTTTTAAAATATGCTTTAAAACATAAAAATAATGACCTCTCATGGCTGTACGGCAAGGATGGCCAAGATCCTTTATTCATCTGCAGTGTTGATAAATCCTTAGAAGGTAAGCAATTAGGCTCACTGTTGATTCAATTAGGCTTTGCTACAAGTTCAAAAGTACTTGTTAACAATGATGAAGGATATACCACTTGGCGCTACAGGTTTGATTTTCCAAATTTAGATATGAGAAAAACCTTTGACATTATCACTGGTAAATGTGATCAGGAAGAGGCAAATATTCCTCTGTCTTTTGAACAAGCAGAATCTCTAGGAGAAAATGAATGAGCGTAGCTTTTTTTGACATGGATGGAACCATAATAGGTGGTGATACTAATGACATCAGTATTGCAGAATTTGTCAAAAGAGGTATTGCTAATGAGAATATTCTCTCAAGCCTTGAAGATTTTGAGCGTCAGTTCTATGAAGGTACACTCAAAGTTTGTGACTTTTTAAGATTCGCTGTAAAGCCTTTAGTTGGTATGGATAAAGACAAGCTTTATAAGGTATTACATGATATTGTAAAAAACTCAATTATGCCTGTAGTATATCCAGGAGCCAAAAGAGCTATCAAATTTCACAATGACAGAAATGATACTGTAGTGATTGTTACCTCTACTATGGATTATCTAGCAGAACATATCGCAGAGCAACTTAACATTAAGTATGTAATTGCATCTCCAATGGAGAAAAAAGATGGAGTACTCACTGGTGAGATCAGTGGTATTCCTGCCTTTCAAAAAGACAAAGTTACCAGGATCAACATGTTCTTAAAAGAGCATAGCCTCTCACTTGAGGATTCATATGGCTACGGTGATACTGTTAACGACGTGCCAATGATTATGATGTGCTCACATCGCTTTGCTGTAAATCCAAATAAAGTCTTACTTGAATCTGAAGCTATTAAAGAAATGACTGTTTTAGACTGGAAGAAATAACTTTTTAATTAGCTACTTTTCCTTTTTTACAGAAACAGCATTCAGCTTTCCTTCTAAGGCAGAGATCTCATACTTAGCCTGTTCTTTTTGAAGTTTCTCTGAGACTGTCTTATAGAACTTGTCATCATCAACAGAATAGAAGCGAGGGTGTTTTCTATCAATAAAAACTCTTGCAATCTGATCTTTGTAGTAGTGATGCTCAATTTTATTCTTTACAACACCAGTAAAGAATCTTGGTTTCTTGCTACCACACTCTTTATATAAAATTGCTGATTTTTTGGGCTTAACAATTTTTTCACAATTCTGAGAGCTCAAATCAAAGAGCACAATTGCATAAGCTTCAACCACAATCGGAGCATTATCCTCTCTTAACTTTGATCTTAAGATTCTAAAGCGGACAACTCTTATGATATATAAAGCTAAATATAGAGCTACAAGAAGTGACAGAAAATAGAAATGCCCTTTATCAGGGAAGATACAGATATTGTCTGTAAAGTAAATTACAGACAATAAAATAAATAACAGACAGAAGATGTAAAAAGAAAGACCTAAACCTTTTTTACACATGGTATCGACCACGTTAATGTTAAAACGTACTCCTGCCTTTTGCAGGTAGGACTGCATATACACATTAGGTGGAAGGTTTTTCAAGTCTTTCTCCTATAACAATATCCTAAATCTTAACGAGATTTAACTTCTTCCCAGAACTTTTTCTCAAGATCATTATACAGTGTTTCAACCTCTTCGTTACCATTTTGTGCTAAGAGACTTACAACAAAGATAACAGCTGATGAGATGATGAATCCTGGTACTAAAGAGTATAAGTCAAAGAACTTGCCAATTTCCCATACAATCACGGTAACTGCACCTGCAATCATACCCCAAATTGCCCCCTTTAAGGTCATCTTCTTCCAGAAGACAGAGATCACAACGGTAGGACCAAATGAAGCACCGAAACCTGCCCATGCATAAGATACTAACTTTAAGATACCTGAATTTGGATCTAAAGCAATGATATATGCAATTGCAGCCACTAATAACAGCATAAATCTACCAATCCATACTAACTCAGTCTGAGAAGCATGAGGTCTTACAACTCTGCGATAGAAATCAGCTGTTAAAGTAGTTGATGCTACTAATAACTGGCATGATAAGGTACTCATAATTGCAGCTAAGATAGCTGAAAGCAAGATACCTGCTATCCATGGAGTAAATAAGGTCTGAGTTACAATGATGAAGATCTGCTCAGGATTATCAACTGTAAGCTCAGGATGTTTTGCTGCAAAGGCAACACCGTAGTAACCTACTGCTACAGCTCCTAACAGACAGAAAATCATCCAGCTGATACTGATTCGTCTTGCACCACCCATACCTCGTACGGAAGCTGCTGCCATGAAGCGAACTAGGATATGAGGCTGCCCCACATAACCTAAGCCCCAGCCTGCTAAAGAGATAAGACCAATAACGGTTGTGCCCTTTAACAGGTTAGCCATATCAGGGCCTTTTAGAGAAACTAAAGCATTAGCTTCTGAAATTGAACCCACATCCAAAATAATAATGATAGGAGTGATAACTAAAGCAAAAATCATTAAAGATGCCTGTACAGCATCAGTCCAGCTTACTGCTAAGAAACCACCGATACATACATAAAGAATGGTAGAAACAGCTCCAATAAGTAAGGCATTTTCATAATCCATACCAAAGGTCTGCTGGAATAATCTAGCACCTGACACCATACCAGATGAACAGTAAACAACTGAGAAGATTAAGATAATAAAAGCCGAAATCACAGCAGTTAAACGTAACTTATCTTTAAATCTTGCAGCAAAGTAATCAGGAAGAGTTAAAGCATCAGATGCGTTCTGAGTAAAAGAACGTAAACGAGCTGCCACAAATTTCCAATTACACCACTGACCAATGGTAAGACCAATAGCAATCCAAGCTTGGCTGATACCTGATACAAATAAAGCACCAGGTAGGCCCATTAACAGCCAACCTGACATATCTGAAGCACCAGCAGAAAGACCGGTGATCACACGACCTAATTTACGTCCGCCTAATACATAATCATTTAGAGAAGAAGTTGAGCGAGCGGCTACAATGCCAATGACAATCATGGCAAAAATGTAGACAATAAAAGTAGTTGTAGTTGTAAACATAATTAAACCAACATTTGTTAAAAGATGTGAGTATTTTAACAAAATTTGCTTTTCAGACTGTAAGTTAATGAAAACGAGAAATTTATGCCCTATTAAGATCCACTTAATAAGGCATAAAAGAAAATATAGATAAGAATAAAAGCTTAGATCTTAGCCTGAGATAGATATCTCTTTACTGCATCCTGCCATGTAGGTAATGGCTTGAAGCCATTTTTAACTAACTTAGACTTATCTAAACGAGAATTAAATGGACGCTTTGCCTTTGAAAGTCCATATTCAGCAGTAGTTACAGGGATAACTTTAGTCTTTAAACCATACTGCTTGTAGAACTCAACACAGAAGTCATACCATGAAATGTAACCACCTTCATTAGTTGCATGATAGTAGCCATACTTTTGTGTTTCGCACATATCAACTAATAATCTTGCCAAATCCAAGGTGTAAGTAGGAGTACCAATCTGATCATTTACAACTTTTACAGAATCGTGAGTTTTACCTACGTTAATCATGGTCTTAATGAAGTTCTTACCATTAACACCAAATACCCAAGCAATTCTTACAATAAAGTATTTTTCTAAAGTCTTTGATACAGCAAGCTCACCGTCGAGTTTTGACTGACCATAAACATTTAGAGGAGCATAATCTTTGCAGTCAGGCTCCCAAGGTTTATCGCCTAAACCATTAAAGACATAGTCTGTAGACAGATACAGCATCTTACAATCTAATTCTTTACAAACATTAGCGATGTTTGCAGTACCGTCAACATTGACCTTTCTTACTAAATCTTCTTTTTCCTCTGCTAAATCAACAGCAGTCCAAGCTGCACAATGAATTACAGCATCAGGCTTTACTTTAGAGATAACTTCTCGCACTGCATTTGCATCAGTGATGTCGAGTTTTACATAAGGCATTGTTGTAACAGCAGTGCCATCAGCTACACCTGAATATACATCCTGAATGTCTGATCCTACGCCTTCATGACCTCTTGAATGAAGCTCATTCATGACATCATGACCGAGCTGACCATTAACACCTGTTACAAAAAACTTCATATAAACTCCTTTTACTATGAGTTCTTCTTTAAAACTGTAAATTAACCTCTAATTTTCAATTATAGGTTTTATAAGGCTCAAAATCACTAAAACGAAGAAAGCTAAAACCTATACAGAAAACCTAATAATTGTGTTCTTTACTAAACATCTTTGGAGACAAAAACAAAGCCTGCAAAACAGTAGTCTTATCATTTTCAAGCACCTGTCCCCATAAGAAATACTCATAACCAAAGCTGAGATCTTGAGGGACCTTCACACCTTCAAATGACACAAAGATAGCTTTTTTAGAATCATCGGCGAATTCGAAGATATCATCTTCAAACTTTCTGACAAACTGACCTCTTAATAAAGCATAGTCTCCTGTCTTTGCTGATTTTTTAAGACCGGCAATGGTGTTAGGAGGAGAAGGTTTTGGCATATGCTCTTGCTCAAGAGCATGCTCATTATCATGAGCATTACTTACTAAAGCAAAACTGCTCATAAAAATAGCTGTTGAAAAAAAAATTAAGTATCTCTGAAATTTCATCAAATACTCTTCTAATACTAGCTAATTCTGCCTGAATTTAGTCTGAGTCGCACACACAACTATCTTGAGATGAATCTTTTGATTCTGTATCACATTCTTTGTTCTTTGAGTTATTGTAATCAATCTCAATGTCTACAGGCTCAGGCATACCACAGAATTTAGTAAATCTGTTTAAGATTGCACAGAATAATTCTGTTTCCTTTCTTGTATCATAAGCTGCACCATGAGCACAGTTCTGATCAAAATCAACATGAGCTGCATAACAGGCCTTTTGCAAGACACTCTGACCTAACATTAACATAGATAATGATGCTGTATCGATTACAGAGAAAGGATGGAATGGAGATTTTGAAGCAGCCTTTAATCGGTCAATTGCAGCAAAGATAAATGAATGGTCAAAATGAGCATTATGACCTACTAAAATTGCCCTCTTGCACCCCTGTTCTTTAAGTTTCTTCTTAATAGCTTTGAACATAGGTAATAAAGCATCTGACTCTGTCACAAGATTTCTGCTTTCATCAAAAGGATCTATATGTAAAAAATCAATATTCTTTTGGCAAATTTCAGAACCTTCAAACGGTCTGATATTAGCGCTATAAAGTTCGTCAGGTACAAATTGACCATTTTCATCAATCTTTACAGTCATCATAGCGACTTCAATCAAAGCACTCTTTTTAGGATCAAGGCCTGCAGTTTCAACATCCACTACAACAGGTAAAAAGCCTCTAAATCTGTCTTTGATGGTTAATTTATTAGATATATTTTCCATAACATTATTTTACGTAAATTAATTTTGACGATATTTTAAGACATAACAGAAAAAATTCAAAAAAATAACTTTAAACCGCCGTAATCGCTAAGACTTGTGATTTGAAACATGATTGCTGGTACAAGTCTCTCTTGCAGATAAAGCTACTGTAGAAGTATCTTATTTTGCAAAAATGGCTTAGATAAAATTAGAAGAGAAACACAAAATTAAAAAATTAAGTAAACCTATTGCACAAAAACAAAAAAAGTCTTTTTAAATCTTTAATCTAGTTGTGATTTACAGCTATAATTTATTTTATAAAAGATACAATTAAAAGATCTGTTTATTCAGTGTTTTTGCCTTTATATGGATATGATAATAGTCCATATTTGTGGCGTTGCTTTTTTCTTTTGTAAAGAACGGAAAACAAAGGCATGACTTTTGCTTTAACAGAATATTATAAATAATGATGACTTATTGACTGTTACCCACGGTGAATAATTAACATCTGGCATTTGCTTGCACTAAAAACACATAGGTCAACTATGAAACTTAAGCATAAATTAATCGTTTCTTTAGCTGGTGGCTTTACAGTATTAGCCTCAGCACTATGTTTATATAATCAGACTGCTATATACGACAATGCGATAAAGACTCAGTTTGAAAATCATGATGAGGTATTAGGGATCTTTAGTTCATCTTTAGAGAACTATGCAACTTCTAGCATTGAAAAAGAAAAGTTAAACTTCATCAACAGCATTTCGAATGTTCAATATGAAGCTTTGGAGAAGTTTCACCAGACCTACGACAAACAAGATCTTTTAGATTTTGCTACCTTTACTTATTTTGCTCAATCAAATGCTACCAATCAGTTATTTGAAACATCAGTAGAATTACCTGATTCTGATAACTGTATGGCTATATTGAATATTCCAAAATCTTTTGAAGACAGCATTAAAGGTTCGTTAAAAGATAACGGTGTAAAACTTGATAATTACTGGTGTAAGTTATCTGAAGGTAAGAAGTTTATCGGCTACAAGATCGAAAACGTGAATGACAAGAATTACCTGTACACAGAAAAACTGCAGGCAAACCAGATCTTTACACCTATGTCTTTTAAAGATGCTATCACTAAGATTGCTTTAAACGATATTGTAAAAGACGGTAACACCAAGGTCACTGTAGTGGATGACAGCTTTAAAGTTGTTGTATCAAGTGATAACAAATTTAAAGTTGGCGAAATTCCAGCATCATTCTATAAACAATCCAAAGAAATAGAGTTGCAAACTGAGCTTTCAAATAATGATAACAGAGAAAAGCTTTGCACCATCAAATACATCAAAGATTATGATGTTTATGTAGTGGTTGAAACTATCAAAGGCACCATCATAAAGCCTGTAGTTTACTTTAACTTCATTATCTTAATCTTAAGTGCACTGTTAGCATCTTTACTGATTTTTGCTTTCTTGAAGTCTTTAGAAAAGATTTCAAGTTCAATAACCACTCTTACCAACAATGTTGACGTAATGGCAGCAAATGTTTTATCCGGTAAAGCCAAGATGGATGAAATCACCGAGAAGATCGATCCTTCAAAGCAGAACTATGTAAAACTAAAGAAACTTACAGAATCTATAAATTCTCTAGGTCGTTCTATCTGTGAGAATGTAGCTTCAAAAGAACAGGAGATAGAGACTAAAGCTAAAAAAGAGACTTTAGAGGCAACCGAGAATGCTATCTATAGCATGGTAAGTGATGTCCACAAAGATTTAATGCCAGATGGTTCAGATATGCCAGCATCTAAGTTTTTGGATATTGCATCATTTATCATGCCTTCTAAGAAGAAGCCATCAGATTTCTATGATGTTTTCAGAGTTGATAAAGATAATATTGGTATTGTTTTTGGAGCATGCTCTAAGAGCGGTATTGCAGCAACTAATGCAATTACCCTGTGCACAAGCTTTATTAGAAAGTCATTTACTGAGGACAATAAATTACCAGGTGAAACCATCACTGATTTGAACCATATCTTAATGCAAAAGAAGAGAGAGAACTTTACCATCTCGATTTTTGCCATGATTTTAAGCGAGTACACCGGTAACTTTATCTTCTCTCAGGCAGGACTGAAGTCACCTATTGTGGTTCATGAGCACAAAGGACAGTCAGTTGAACCTGTTGAGACTCAGCTTGAGCTTTGCTCTGATAAACTAATCGTTTATGTAAACTCAAAAGGCAAGTTCACCTATCTTGATAGTATGGTATTTGCTGGTGCCGGTATCAAAGACGTTGTAAACAAAGATAACGAGCACTATGGTCTTGATAGAGTAATTGAAATTTCAGAAAAAAATGGCGAAAAAAGTGCCTATGATCAGTTAATTGCTCTTTATAAAGACAGCAAAGAGTTTAGTGAGGATGCTGATAACGATTTAGATGTCTGCGGTATCGCCATCAAGAAGAACGCTATCAACAAAGAGTTTGATGAATAATTAACACTCACTCTAAAAAAAAGCTCAGAGTAAAATCTGAGCTTTTTTGTTTTCGCTGATAGACACCATAAAGATTGAGTAGAGATTGAAGAGAGCTTAATGAGAGTTCTTCTTTGTATCTGTTACTCATATTTTATCGGCTGTTGTAGAGTCTTGAACCTAATTTGAGCTGATACAAAAAGAGCTCAGGATCATTAAAATGCTGAGCTCTTATCTTTAACTAATCTATGATTACTTCTGATTTTTCTCTTTTAAGAGGTCACGAATTTCTCTTAAAAGCACAATATTTTCAGGCTCAGGAGCAGCTTCTGTTTCCGCTTTCTCATCCTTTAATACCTTGTGCTTTAAGTTGATGATGATCTTAATACAGATAAAGATAGCAAAGGCTACTATGATAAAATCTAAGACATTCTGTAAAAAGATACCATAAGTTAAAACAATTCCAGGTGCATCATCAGTCTTATCTTTTAATGTAAAAGCAAGATCTTTTAAATCAATGCTGCCCACAAAAAGACCAATTAAAGGCATGATGATATCAGCAACTAAAGATGACACGATTTTGCCAAATGCAGTACCAATAACCACACCGATGGCCATGTCCATTACATTACCTTTTACAGCAAAGTTCTGGAATTCTTTAAAAAAGGAAGTACCCTTCTTTACAAGATTGTTCATAAATCTAACCCCATTGTCTCAATAATCCTCGTTTGATTAAAAATTCAGAATATCTATAAAGACATTATCGTTTATATCGTGTCTTTGCATTGAATTCTTTAAATTCAACTGAGAAATTAACAGAGCCTTCCTTATAGGTAGTCTCAAGAGTTGTTTTTAACTTCTCTGCCTGTTCTTTATCTGCTACAAAGCGAACCCATGACTTTGTATTAGGTTCAAATCTGAATTCTAGTCTCTTTAGATCCTGATTGATGCTAAAGGTGTTGCCCTGAATGATAACTTTAATACTTGGTGTTAAAGCACTCTTTACAAGAGCTCCAAAAGCATCACTTCTTACATACATGACCCACAACAAAGCTAAACAATCAACATAAGCTCTGTGAGCTTCATAGAAATAACCTAAGAAGGTATTTAAGTATTCTAGCTTTGCACCGGGGAAACCTAAAGTTTTCCATGGAACCTCTTTTAAAGAACATGCCCATGAAAGATTGGTTAAGGTTGAGAATCGCTTTTCAAAGAAAGGTCTATCAAAGGCAGCATTGTGAGCTACGATTAAAGGGCGACCTGATAGGAAATTAGCAACCATTTCATCATCAAAACATCTGCCTGAAACCATCTCATCAGTAATATGCGTTAAAGCTACAATTTCTGGTGGAATTGGCTCTTGAGGATCTTCAAACTCGTCATAGTAACGATCAACAGAGATAAGTAACTTTCTTTCTAATGAGAAGGTTGCCTTTACCATACCTAATTCAATGATCTTGTTTTTTAAAGGATCCATACCGGTAGTTTCAGTGTCTAAAAAGACTACTGAATATAACTTCTCACCTTGAACAGGTTCATTGAGTTTTATAGGAAAATGAGTATCTACACCTTCAATAGTTAAAGGGATCTTCTCTAAAAGACGATAATTTTCAGGATGTGCTCGGATATTGTCTATCATGCTGAGCGGAAATAGCTCTTCGTTTGCCATATAAAAAAAACTCAATAAATTAAACTTTTCTAATTTTACGATATTTTGCAAACAAAGTTAAAAACAAAGTAATGTAACATTATGCACAGAATAATTTCTAAAACTAATATTTTATATATAACAATATCATGATGATTTTATACATGCATAATTTTAAAAGAATTACCTAGTACTCATATAGGAATTTAATTTTTAATAAAAAACTTAGTAAACAACTATGTTTTCTAGTTTATTGAATTTTAAAGATTTTTTATTCAATAATGTTTACTTTTGGTGCAAATATTAATAACACTCATTTTTAGGTATTTTGTTTTTGATTTATATATGTTTTCATATAGACATTGAAAAGAGATAAACAATCTTTAACGATATCAAAAGAATTCAGTAAATAAAATTGGAGTAGCACATATGGCAGTATATAAGTCAGTAGTTGAGCTAATTGGAAAAACCCCATTAGTTGAGTTATCAAATCTTGAGAAAAAGTTAAACTTAAAAGCAAAGATCTTAGCTAAATTTGAAGCTATGAATCCCTCTGGTTCTGTAAAAGATAGAGCAGCTTATTTCATGATAAAAGATGCTTTAGATTCAGGCAAAATCAACAAAGATACTAAGATCATTGAGCCTACCTCTGGAAATACCGGTATCGGTTTAGCTTTAGTTGGTGCTGCTTTTGGTCTGTCTGTTACTCTAGTTTTACCTGAGACTATGTCAGTTGAAAGACGTAATATCTTAAAAGCTTATGGTGCTAACCTGGTTCTAACAGAAGGCGCTAAAGGTATGAAAGGTGCTATCGAAAAAGCTCAGGAGTTAGCAAAAGCATCAGCAAATACCTTTATTCCTCAGCAGTTTGAAAATCAGGCAAACGCAAAGGCTCACTACGAGACTACAGGTCCTGAAATTTTCAAAGATACCGAAGGTAAGGTAGACATTTTTGTATCAGCAGTAGGTTCTGGTGGTACAGTATCAGGTACAGGTAAATTCTTAAAAGAAAAGAATAAAGATATTAAAGTTGTAGCTGTAGAAGCAGCAGCTTCACCTGTTCTTTCAGGTGGTAAGCCTGGTCCTCACAAGATCCAAGGTATCTCAGCTGGTTTCATTCCAGGTGTTTACGACAAGGCTGTTGTAGATGAGATCATTGGTGTCAAAGATGAGGATGCCTTTAACAATGGCCGTCTATTAGCTCAGAATGAAGGTCTATTCATTGGTATTTCATCAGGTGCTGCCCTAACAGGAGCTTTACAATTAGCACAACGCCCTGAGAATGAAGGGAAAACCATCGTAGTTATACTTCCTGATAACGGTGACAGATACTTATCAACAGCTTTATATCATCAGGACTAATTCTAATAATAAAGATGCCGGTGGCTTTTCAAATAACACATACGGCATCACAACGTTAACAATAGGATGATTTATGTCAGAAAATTCACAGAGAATTGATGAGGCAACTAATACTGCTTATGCCTCAATTAGCAAGAAGAGCAGAATTATAACAGCTGCTCTTTACATTGGTGCACTGATCTTAGGTGCTATATTAGGTTATGTTGGCAATGATACCCTAAATGAGATCTTTAACTTCATTGCTACTGTTTTCACAAGATTATTCAGTTTTGTTGCAGTTCCTGTAATTGCTGTAAGCTTAATCTCAACTTTAGCTAAGTTATCTAAAGGTTCTAAAGGTGGTACTATCTTCGGTCACACCATTTTCTACACCTTATTAACTACTATCTTAGCTGCTTTAGTTGGTGCAATTTTATTTACTTACATTGCTCCTGCTAACGTAATCAATCCAAGTGAGTCTGCAGCAACTGCTGTATCTCAGTATGAGTCTTTATCATACTTACAGCACATTCAGAACATCATTCCAAACAACTTACTACAGCCATTTGTTGCAGGTAATGTTCTATCAATTCTTTTAGTTGCAGCAGCTTTTGGTCTTGGTATTGCTTCATTACCAGAAACTGAGACAAAACATACTCTTCTAAACTTCATCATTGGTTTCCAGGATCTGTTATTTGTTCTGATTCACTGGTTAATCAGGATCTTACCTATCGGTATCTTAGCTTTCACTGCTCAGTTAGTAGCTCAGTTAGAGGCAGGTGTAATCATCGGTGGTATCGCATCTTACTTTGGTGCTGTAATTAGCTCTAACTTAATCCAGATGTTCATCATCTTACCTGCAATCTTACTCTTAAGAGGTTTAAACCCATTAAAGATTGCTCGTGGAATGTTACCTGCATTAGCTGTAGCTTTATTCTCAAAGTCATCAGCAGGTACTCTACCAGTTACTATCGCTTCAGCTGAAGATAACTTAAAGGTAGACAAGAGAGTTTCACGTTTCGTACTACCAATCTGCACCACCATCAACATGAACGGTTGCGCAGCATTCATTCTTATCACCTCCATCTATCTGTTACAGAATGCAGGTATTGATATTGGCTTTGGTACTATCGTAGCCTGGATCTTTATTGCAACCTTTGCTGCTGTAGGTAATGCTGGTGTTCCTATGGGCTGCTACTTCTTAACACTTTCATTAGTATCATCAATGAACGTTCCAGTAGCTCTAATGGGTATCATTCTTCCTGTATATGCTGTAATTGATATGATTGAAACAGCATTAAATGTTTGGTCAGATTCTTGTGTTGCAAACATCGTAAACAAGGAAGTTAAAGATAAGTTACCTGAGATTCAGGAATAATAGGTCGTAACTAGATAAAATCCTAAACCTGCCCTTCTTTTAGATAGGCAGGTTTATTTTTTTCATAAAGATAAGTTTCCACAAGATAATAAAGACCTTTGTTTACTGGCTTTAAAAGAAAGGCTTCGAGCATATCTGTATACTTCACCACTTTTTACAAGCTCTTGTAACACACTTCTTTGTATTCCTAAAGAGTTAAGCTGTGCGAAGGTAATCACGACCTTTGAGCAAGATTTTTTACTTTTTCTAAATTCTTCATGTAATAACTTTTCTGACAATCATACATTAGATTATGTTGAGTTAATGTGTGATTATCCTCTTAACATACCTGTATTATGCTGCTTACTTAGCTCTATAGAGCTAATATACGCATTTATTCACTTCTCAATTACAAAGAAGCATTAAGCATCTCTACAAAATTAGAAAGGCACTGACAATATTGAGATACAAACCTCATACTCTTACGTTTTCTCTTGTCTTTTGTTTCTTCAGCCACAAAAATCGTAGATGTTGATATTAAGGTTCGCTCTATGATTATCTCAAAATTACTAAAAAATTTCACGCTTAGCTGTTTAGCTGTCTTTACCATCCATCAATCATGTATAGCAGGTAACGGTACCTTTTCAAACGAAAAAGAGCATGGTAACTGGATAACAGGATCATTTGTTATGGATGGTCAAAAAACAGCAAGAATGGGTACTAAATATGTACAGGATAACGTTGGTATCTTTCTTGATTTTTTAACTCCTGAGCTTTATCTCATTGAAATTGTCAGAACAAAAGATCGAACTGATAGAGGAATGGAACCTAAGTACTACCTGATGGATATTGCAATTGCAGTAGATGATAATAAAAGCTATAAATTCGAAGCTAAATGTGCTGAAGATGAAACTGTAAGTGAATGCTTTGTACCTCAAAGCAAGAATGATGAGTTAGTAAAATTGTTCAAAAGTGGGAATAAAGTCAATTTTAAGATAGGAAATTTAGATCTTTATTTCAGTCTGTCTGGCTTTTCTAAAGCATTTAGCAGAGCATCAAGACTTGTAAAGTAAGGTTTCAATAAAAAAATCCTGCCACATTTGGCAGGAAATGAGGGATTATCTATCTAATCAATATCAATTTTTAAATTAGAAGGTATAACGAGCACCTAAGCTTGCAAAGTTCTTATCTGATGAATAAGAAGCATTGATACCAGCCTTGTTAATACCAGCTAAATCGTCTTTGTTGGTTAAATCAAAGCGAGCTTCTGTCCATACGTTGAAGTTTGGAGTTACCTGGTAGTTGATGTAAGCTGGAATTGACTTCTGTGTGTAATCAATGTACTTAGCATACTTGCCATCTTGGCTGAAGGTTATTACGTTATAACCTGTTCTAAAGCTTACGCCACACTCTAATGTATATGCTACTACCCACTCAAAGCCTTTGGTCTTAAAGTCTTCAACATTAGCCTCACGGAACTTGAAGGTACGGTTGTTGTAAACTAAACCAGTGTAGAATCCATGAGCAAGATCACCCCATAAAGCACCAACTGAATAGGTATTAACTTTATCAAGATCTGTCATATAAACAGCATAACCATTTTCATTTAAGCGGTTATCATTCTGACCATTGATTAACTCGTAACCTGCACGAATTGATAATGGACCAAAGCCTACGTTATCGAAGGTATAACCTGCTGCAATTGAAGCACCATCGTTAACTGCTACGGTCTTGTGAGCCTTAAAGCCCTGCTCTAACTTATAAGAATCGTTTGCTGTTAAGTAACCTAACTTTAAGTCAAAACCGTTTGCTGCAAAAGCGTACTCGATACGGCCTGAGTTGCGTTCATCGTTTGCTGTAATTGCATTGCAGCCGTAGTCATCAAATACGTCGGTTACAGACTGAACAAAGTTAATTGCGCCCTTAAAACGACCTACTTTAAAACCACCAAAGTTCTCAATATCAGCCTGAACAAACTGATCACGACCTTTAATACCGTTACCTACCTTTGAGTTTCCATCAGCCATATCCCACTGTGAGTAACCGATTAACTTAACGATACCTACTTTAGTAGAACCGCCGATACCAAAACGTGCTGAATTCTGTAATGTAGAATCGCTTTCACCTGCTAATTTGTTAGCACCATTGTAAATTACAGCCTGTACACGACCATCAGCCTTTAATGACACACCATCTTTATCGTAAACTGTTGCTGCATTTACTGAAACTGTTGCAGCTAAAACTGCTAAAGCTAATAATGACTTTTTCATTTTTACTCTCTTAAATTTATTTCTCTGTGCTCATTGCACGTTGTTTATGTTAAGTAGAGTCTGTTAAATCAAAATGTGCTTATTAAAGTAATTTGTTAAATAGAAGTTAAGAAATGTAAATAGAAAGAATGGATTTAAAGTAAAGCGTAAGAGATAAAAAAGGAGCTCATCAGATCTCCTTTAAAATTAGGAGCTAATACCCAAAAGAGAATTAGCCCCAAAATAACAATTTCTAACCTAAAAGCAGAGTATTCATTGCCTTTACGAAAGTGCTTGGATCTTTTAGAGCACCTTGATCTGCAAGTAATGCCTGCTCATAAATTAAGTCAGCCCACTGTGAGAATCTTGATTCATCAGCCTCAGCATAAGCCTTCTGAACTAACTTGTGCTCTGGATTAATCTCAAGAGTGTACTTCTCGTCAGGCAGTTTCTGACCGCTTGCCTCAAGCAGACGACGCATCTGCATGGTCATCATACGGTTGGTATCTGAAATAACGCATGAAGGAGAATCGATAAGACGAGTTGATACAACTACATCCTTAACCTTATCACCTAAAGCTTTCTTGAAGCGCTCTACTAGATCTTTATTCTCTTGAGCTACAGTCTCCTGCTTCTTCTTTTCCTCTTCGTCAGCTAATTTGCCTAACTTTAAATCCTGAGAATTTGCAGAAACGAACTCTTTACCTGAGAACTCGGTGATGTTGCCCATTAACCACTCATCAACACGATCCCACATTAGAAGTACTTCAATTCCTTTATTCTTTAAGTTCTCAAGATAAGGTGAATTTACAGCTGCTTCATAGCTTTCAGCTGTAATGTAGTAGATCTTGTCCTGACCTTCCTTCATACGAGAAATGTAGTCTTCAAAGCTTACATCCTGCACTGATGACTCATTATGAGTTGAAGCAAAGCGCAATAACTTTAAGATAGCATCCTTATTGTCATAATCCTCAACAGGACCTTCCTTTAAAACGTTACCAAACTGCTTGTAGAACTCAGCGTATTTCTCTTTATCCTTTGATAACTTGTCTAACATGGTTAGAACACGTTTGGTTAAAGCTTTCTTTAACTTACGAGTTACAGCTGTTTCCTGTAATAATTCACGTGATACGTTCAATGGAAGTGCATTAGTATCAACCAAACCACGGATAAAACGTAAATAGTTAGGTAAGAAGGCTTCTGCCTTATCCATGATGAATACACGCTGAACGTACAGCTTTAGACCATGCTCATTCTGACGGTTATATAAATCCCATGGAGCCTGCTTTGGAACATACAGTAATGATGTATATTCAAGATCACCTTCAACCTTGTTGTGAGCATAGGTTAATGGATCCTGATAGTCGTGACTTAAATGTTTATAGAACTCGTTGTACTCTCCAGCTTTAATGTCTTTTGGAGCTCTTGTCCATAAAGCCTGAGCATTGTTAACCTGAGTATACTCAAACTTCTTCTCAGGCTCTTTTTTCTCATCCTTATCCTCACCCTCTTTAGGAGCTTCATACTTCTCTTCGTATAGCTCTACAGGTGTTGAAATATGATCTGAGTACTTAGTAATGCACTCGCGCAGTTTCCAATTATCTAGGAACTCACTTTCTGAATCCTTTAAGTGCAGGATGATCTGAGTACCACGGAATGGAACATTTACGTTCTCTGAGGTAAAGGTACCATTACCATCTGATTCCCAACGTACACCTTCTTCAGACTTTGCATTAACTGAACGTGATACTACGGTAACCTTATCAGCTACGATAAATGCTGAATAGAAACCAACTCCGAACTGACCGATTAACTGAGAGTCCTTCTTGGCATCACCAGTTAGGTTCTTCATGAAAGCTTCAGTACCAGACTCAGCAATTGTGCCTAAGTGGCTGTTTGCCTCATCTAAGGTCATGCCAATACCGTTATCAGTAATGGTTAAGGTCTTAGCGTCTTTATCAGGACGGATCTGGATCTTAAAAGTTGGATCATCTTTAATTAAATCCTGATTTGTCAATGACAAGAAATGCAACTTATCAATAGCATCTGATGCATTTGAGATAAGCTCACGAAGAAATACTTCTTTGTTTGAATACAGTGAATTTGCTAGTAAATCTAAAAGTTTAGTAACTTGAGTCTGAAAGCCATGTACAGTAGCTGTCATTTTTAATTATTCTCCATAAGTCTAAGATGCCTTTATCGCATCTGAATATCTGTAAGACTATATGGGGATTAGTATTTGTAATTTCAAGAGGTGTTTTAATATGATTTAAGTTTTTCAGCAATTCAAAAGAGACATAAGAATATGTGTTTTCTATTTATTGACAAAGTCAATTTTGAATGAGTTTCAATAGAGAAAAAAAAGCTGATCAGCCAATTTTCAAAATGACTGATCAATACTTAAAAACAAGATTACTAAAATAAGCTAGTTTGAATCGGCTCTAACTTTTGATCTCTATAAATCTCTTTAAATAAGTCACGATCTTGCAGATAATCATTAATTCTTCCATACTTTAAAAGTGAGACACAAATTGCAACAGAACGAGCTTGGCAGTTAAATGATTTTTTAGGATTAAATTCAATATCTGTAAAAGTGTCAAAGTTTAATAACTTCTCACATAAACTCTTATTGGATACCAATGATTTTATGTATATATAATCATAAAACATAGTCTTTGGCTCTAACGGCCAGTCCATTCCATTTAAAACAAACTTAGTAAGGTCACCAGATGTCTTAAGCTTTTCATACCTTTTTGCCTCTACAGGTGTTACTTTCAGAAGTTCTAAATAAGGTCCACCATTTCTAAACACTTTTGATGACTGAAAAACATTTTCTAAAGGGACCTTCAGTCCATCATCAAATTCATAAAGAAGGTTAAAAGCACTTAGGCTATTACCTAATGGATTTTCAGATTTTCTTGAGACTTCAAGAATTTTTGCATTTGGTTTTATCTTTAGAATCGAGTCATGAAGAGATCTAATTGATTTTTGTTTTTGCACAATTGAAAAACCAGAAAAAAACTCGAAATCAACATTATTTTCTTTATAAAATGCTTTTCCATCGTCACATATAGAAAAATATGGTCTATTTGCCATAAATAATCACCACTAAAACAAAAAACTTGAAAAGTATAAAGACTGCTTAAGAAAAATCAACTTAATATAATATTATTGGATCATAAATATTTAATATATCCTCTACCCTTACTGAATGCAGCAAAACTTCAGCCTGTCTTGCTTTATATTCAGTGGTACCCTTGTGAGTTTCTCTTAATTCTAACTTGATAGAATCGAAATCCAACATTTTTAATCCTTCTAAGCCTTTCCCCCTTCTACAGTTATTATCTGTTGCATTTATATCAGTTATGATGGTGTCGTTTTTTATTACATTCAAATTTATTTTTAAAAGAACTAATCGTCTTCCATTTATTATCAACTTATATCTCATAGGTAAATCACTGCAAAAGCTAAGTCTTACATAACCACTGAGATTTGCTCTGTCATCCAATCGTTGAGACAACTCATCACCACCACAGACGACATTTATGTTTCTTAAATTGCTCTCATTTCTTGATATCAAGCCATATTTTCTTATACTTTGTAAATTGGACTCTTCTGTGAAATGATATAAACAATTGATACCTTTATCTTGTAAATACTCAACTATCGGAGAAGAAAATGATCGTCCATAAGGATTAACATACGGTGATTCATTAATAGTAGAATGAGCAATCTCAGACACTCTTGAATGAAAATCTGTATTATGAGTTATAGGCTTAAAATCATTGTTTACGCTTGGACTAGATGTTCTTGAATGGTAAGTCGACTTAGAAGAAGATGATGATGAATTTTTGGTAGAATTACCAGATTTATTTTTATCATCAGATAAAGCTCCTATTATGAAAAGGAAAATAATTAGTACAACAAAAAAAGTAAACATCCTTGCTCCTGTAGCGAATAACTCACAAAAGATGTTCTGATACTATCGTTTTAAAAGAAAAAAATAATAGACGCCAACGACAAAATTGTAAAAAGATACAATTATGAATTACATATTTCTTCTGTAGTTAAACGACATTGCAAGAGTATTACCGTCAACAGAGCCTAAATCTCCGCCTAAAGGAACACCTGTTGCTATTCTTGAAACGGTAATTCCATACTTTTTAGCCATACTTGCAATATATGATGCTGTAACATCACCTTCCACAGTCTGACTTAGTGCAAGAATTAACTCTTTGACATCTTCGTTTTCTAATCTTGAACGAAGCACATCAAGACCTAATTCTTTAGGACCAATACCATCTAATGGGCTTAAATGACCATGAAGTACGAAATAATTTCCTAAATAGGATGAACTTGATTCAATTGCAGAAACATCTGTAGGAGTTTCTACCACACAGATACTGCCTGAACTTCTGCGTTTGTCAGATTTGCAAAGCTCACAAGGCTCATTTTCTTCGTCTGTATAGTTTCTGCAATGAGGACATAAAGAAATGTTTTTAAGGCTCTGCTCGATGATTTGAGCCATATTCAAACCTTCCTGACGTTTTCTGTCTAAAAGGTAATAAGCAATTCGAGTAGCACTTACAGGCCCTACACCTGGCATGACCTGTAATGACTCGATTAGGTTATCAAGCAGAGTACTAGATGACATGATTAGAATGGTAACTTTAAACCTGGAGGTAACTGCATGCCACCGGTTACAGCAGCCATCTTCTCTTTTGACTGTTCTTCAATGCGACGATGAGCATCGTTGTAGGCTGCAGCTAAAAGATCTTCACAGATCTCCTTGTCATCCTTAAAAATTGAGTCATCAATTTCAACACGGCGAACTTCATGTGAACCTGTCATGGTTACCTTTACCATACCGGCACCAGACTCACCAACTACTTCTAAGTTAGCGATTTCTTCCTGTGCCTTCTGCAGACGCTCCTGCATCATTTGCGCCTGCTTCATCATATTACCCATGTTAAACATGTTCAGATCTCCTAAAAATTTTTCAAAATTCTAAATTAAATTGATAGTTTTTGCAATTAAACTTGACTTATAAGTTTTAAAGCACGTTTGCCCAATCCATAGATCTCGGCAATTTTTCTATCAATCTTCTTAATAATCTCTTTTGATGCTACTTCATCAGCTTCTTTTAGCTCTTCTACTAAAAACTCTATGTACATCTGATCTTCTTTTGAAGCTACAGGTACAGGAACTTCTTCTAATAAAGAACGTAAGATTTTAATGGTATGGAACTTCTTTTCAAAGTAGAAACGTACAGCACTTGAGTTTAAGACCGCAGCTAAATAAGTTGCAGATAAGTCTTTAAACTCTGGCACCAATAAATTACAGCTGTTTAAAGTTAACATACCGTGAGTATCTACAGCTACGATTGGGTACTTTGCAATAAATCTGTAAACTAATTTTTCTTTAGCTCTGTACAGTTCCATTGGAGCTACCTGCTGGAAAGCTCCTTCTTCATACTTAATAAAACTGTCAGGTGGATTGATTTTAAAAGGCTCAATATCAAGCCCTCTTAATACAGGTTCAGAACCTTCAATTTTCTCATTAAAGATAGAATTGTTGTTGGAACCAGTAACAATACCTAAAGCAAATTTAGCATGGCCCTTTAACTTTACACAATGCTCAAGATCATCCATCTTGTCTAAAACTAAGGATTCCTGATCTGTAACTTTAAAATTAAAATCAGCACCTTTTCTTTGACGTCGAACAATATAATTAGAGTCACCAACATTCACAATCACATCGCCAGAGGCATTACTGAATGATGTTTTTTCTAAGGTTAAGATAACACTTGGACATTGAACAGCATGGAAAACTTCACCTAAATAGCGTACAGAACGCACACGGGCATGCTCGGTGATAAAGGCTCTAATGGTTTCGTGAGAAGCTACATTTAATAATGCTTCTGGCAGCACGAACTGAACAATACCGCCATCTTTTAATAAATTTAATGATCTCTCAACGAAAAGATCAGCATAGCATGGTCGTTTTTTTTCTGCGCAAATTAAAGTTCTTGCATAACGGGAAACCACTTTCTCATCATCACAAGAACCCCAAGGTGGATTTCCTAGTACCACATCTACCTGAGGCAGACTTCTACAGGTAATGGTATCGCACTTTAGTAAGTGATCTTGTAAGGTATCTTTATCTGAGCAGTTACCTGATAAAACAAAGTTAATTCTTGCTAAAGTAACTGAAAAACCATCTAAATCACAACCGTACAGATCCTCAACTCTAGCGCCACGTCTTAATAAGCGTAACAGGAAGTTACCAGATCCACAGCAAGGATCCAAGAACACACGACCTCTAGATACCTGAAGTGTTTCTACAGCAGTATCGGTTAAAGACTGAGGAGTGTAATAACGTCCTGACTGTCTTCTTTTAGACAGTTCCATCAAAGACAGATAGATAAGACCTAAAGTATCTTCAAAAGGCACAAAATGTAATGTAAAGGAAGGAAGCTTCTTTGAAGCTGACAGCAGAGTGTTTCTTGAGGTTTTATCCATAAGCTCAAGTAACAGCCAATCATAAATATCAGCATCTAAAGTGCCTTCTAAGTATGCTCTAAAGTATTGCTTAGTACAGTTTGATTTGATTCTTTTGGCATCAACTAGAAGTTGCAGGAAGGATTCACATAATAAAGCTGTAATTGCTGTGGTAGAACCTGTAAAGCCATTTACCAATAAAGCGACAGCTGCATGATTTGGGGATTCTCTTGAGACGTAATTTACATAAAGTTCTCTACCCTTTAAAGCTGTTTTATTACGTCTTGATTTTAAAACATTGCTATTATCTTTTTTCAAAGATAATAGGAGATTCTCAACTTCATGCTTATAGATAAGCTTACCTGTTTCAGTATCTTTAGCTGATAACTTGCCTAATCTGAGCCAGTTTTTACCTGTAGCTTCAGATATTCCTAACATTTTACATGCTGTAGCTAATGTAATTACTTCTGTTTTTTTAGTATTTAACTGTTTTATAGGCTGTCTCATGGCATACCTTATTTATGTGTTCATTGCCTTTGTTAAACAATCTTATCATAGATATTTATGATTTAAAAAAGTAAAATTCAATTTTTTAAATAATTGATATTTTTCAAAAAGTTACATAAAGAAATTTTTATTAATAAAAATATTAATTTAAAAATTTAATAAACATTAATCGTACAAATCGGAGAGCTTTTTTATAAAAAAGCTTACTAGTGTTATTTTAAATTAAGCTTAAAAATCAAAACTTATGATAGAATTTTTCTTATGAACGCATTAGAAATACAATATCTGAACAAAAGTAATTTAAGTCATATTGCAAGATCGCTGTATATGCTCTATTTAAGACCTAGGTCTGAGCAGAATCAGTGTCTTACAGACTTGTCATCAATTGCTTCATACCTCTCTTCAGACAGCACTTACTTTCCTACTACACCAAATTTTGAGGTAGCCTGTTTAGTTTTAAATGAACTAGAACACGCTGGTCTTATCAAAAAAGAAAAAGAAGATGCTCCATGGCAAGGTAATACTTTTATCCTGCCCCTGTTTATTAAGGAAGTTGAAGAACTTCCTTCAAAACCTTTTTATATGACCAATTCTTGGAGACCTACAGCTTCGTTTCATGAAGCTTGTGTTCTGTGCGGTCTGGCTGAAAGTTCTTTTACAGAAGCTGAATTAAAAGCCTTCACCTCTTACTGGTCATCAAAACACGAGAGTAGAAATCAAGTTGCTTGGGAAAGAGCTTTTGCTCAACGCCTCTTAAAACAAAAAGTTGCCTCCGTAAAAAAAGTGGCTCTAGTAAAGAACTCCACAATTGATAATTCAAGTGCTGCTTCTAATAATAAAGTTTCTGCAAGAAACACAGCTAATGCAGTTATGCAGAGCAATTCACAAAGTCCTATCCAAAATAGTAAAGCTGAGCGTGAACAGGTTCAGAATGATCTGGCATCTCTATTCAAATAAGTAAAAAGTCACAATAAAGGCATTTATGTTTTGATTTCAATGTGATAGCAATCACATTCAATGCTATAATCAAAAATCTACTATTTGAACTAATATTCAGATTTTGGAGACAAAAATATGCAAATCTCATTTAACAATAAAACTTTGAACCTAGATACTCCAAAAATCATGGGTATTTTAAATGTCACCCCAGATTCATTTTCAGATGGAGGCAGATGGAACACTCTTGATAGAGCTTTAGCACATGCAGAGCAAATGGTAAAAGAAGGGGCTACCATTATTGACATTGGTGGTGAGTCCACAAGACCTGGGGCTACTCCTGTACCTTTAGATGAAGAATTATTAAGAGTAATCCCTGTTGTTGAAAAGATCTCAAAAGAACTTGATGTCATGATTTCAATTGACACTTCACAGCCAAAAGTTATGGAAGAGGCTGTAAAAGCAGGTGCTCATATCTGGAATGATATCAGAGCTTTAAGACTGGATGGTGCCTTAGAGATGGCTGCTAAATTACAGTGTCCTGTGATCTTAATGCACATGCAGGGCGATCCTAAGACCATGCAAGCAGATCCTCATTATGAGGACGTTGTAAAAGAGGTCGAGAAGTTCCTTTTAGACAGAGTTGATGATGCAATCAAAGCCGGTATTAAAAAAGAGAACATCATTCTTGATTTAGGCTTTGGCTTTGGAAAATCAGCTAAACACAACTATCAGCTTTTAGATCATATGCAACACTTTGTGGATTTAGGCTATCCTCTACTGTCTGCTTTATCTCGTAAATCTATGATTAAAGCTGCTTGTAATATTGAAAAAGCAGATGAAAGGATCGTAGGTTCCGTAGCAGGTGCTCTTTTAAGTATCGAACGTGGAGCTCAGATGGTCAGAGTTCATGACGTCAAAGAAACCAAAGAAGCCTTTGACGTTTACAAAGCTCTTTTAAATTCAAGAGAATAAAATCTATGTTATTGATTTTACTATCATGTTCTGTAAGTGCTGTAGTATCAGCACTTTTATGCATACTCATCGGTCCAAAGCTGATTAGACGTTATTCAAAGCCTCTGTCACTTATTGCTGTGGGCTTTTTGATAACTCTTGCTGTAACCCATATTATTCCCGAGGCCATGGAAGAGAGCGATCCTCATAAAATCGGCATGGTAATTTTATTTTCCATGCTCTTTTTAACTTTCGTTGAGATGTTCTTCTTCTCAGGTAATAAAGGAAAAGTTGACTGTTGCGGTCACAGTCATTCGCTAGCTAATGGTTCTTTTGGAATTCTATTTGGCTCATCACTGCATAACTTTTGTGATGGTATGGTAATCGCAAGTGCTTATCTGACTAATCCGGCTTTAGGCTTTGCTGTGACAGTTGCTGTACTCTCTCATGAGATAGCTCATGAGTTAGGCGACTATGCCATTATGCTAGATTTGGGCATGAGCAATAAAAGAGCTTTTATTGTCAATGGTGTAGCCTTATTTGGCTGTGTAAGCGGTGGTATTATTGGCTACTTTATCTTATCAACAGTAAAAGAGCTTGTTCCTTATGCTTTAGCTCTGTCAGGCGCTAGCTTTGTTTATGTTTCACTCTCCGATCTCTTACCAAGACTTCGTAACTGTGAAAATAAGAAAAAGGTATCTTTAAGATTCTTCTTTATTCTAGTAGGTGTGATCCTGTCGCTGTTAATAGCAGGACATGATTAAAAGAAAGATTCAGAAGAATGGAGCCTAATGGCTCCATTTTTGTTTTACTTTACCTTAGGACCGTTTGAGATCTTGGAAAAATCAAACAGTTCTTTGTCTAAAAGATGAGAAGGAACAACATTTCTGATTGCCTTAAAGACAATATCGGCTCTCTTTGGGAACTGTTTATCCCATGAGCGGATCATCTTATTCATATTGGCCCTCTGCTGATCCTCACCCCAGCCGCACAATCCTTTTGGAAGAACAGGGTACTCTTTTATTTTAGAAATTGAAACTATATCTTTTTCTCTGCAGTAAATAAGAGGTCTGATTACAGTCAGATCGTCCTTATCATTTCTTAAAATTGGAGGCATAGCCTTCATGATACCTGAATAAAACAGATTCAGGAAAAAAGTTGCAAGACAGTCATCCTTGTGATGACCTAAAGCCAGTTTATTAGCACCGATTTCACGGGCAAAAGAGTAAAGATAGCCCCTGCGCAGGCGTGAACACATTGAACAGTAAGGAATTCCTTCTCCCACCTTCTCTTTGCATAGTTCATAGACCGGTCTCTGGATAATATAATAAGGAAGACCGACCTTTTTTAAATGATCTTCAAGCAGGTACTCAGGAGAATTAGGAAAACCTGAATCTATGTGAACAGGAATAATTGTAAAGTTAATTGGAGCAGATCTCTTTAATGAGAGTAGAACATCTAAGAGAAAATAGCTGTCCTTTCCACCAGACATACAAACTAAGATCTTGTCATTCTCTTCTATCATGCCAAAATCGCCAATAGCATGACCTACCTTACGACGCAGTCTCTTAAAGAGTTTGTCTGCTTTATATTTTTCCTGTTTATCCTCAATATTGAAGTACGGACTTACATTACGTGCGTAAGCATCTGCCCTTTCTGTCAGATTATGATCGTTTTGCATAGTTATTATTTCTTAATAGCTTTTTGAAGGATTAGCTGTGGGTACGTTTCTGATTACAGCCTTTGGAGTGATTACAACCACATCACAGCTTAAATTATCAGATACTCTCTCACAGATATTACCAATTAATGCTGAAGCAATACCCTTTCGAGCAGAGGTTCCGATAAATAAAGCTGTTGGGTTGAGTTTCTTGCACTCATCATAAATCACATCATCAAGATTTCCTTCACCAATGTGGCAATCATTAGGAGCGATCTTGTGACGAGTTGCAAAAGATAGAGCCCTCTTGCAGCCTTCCTTTAGAGCATTGTCATATACGCTGTCAGGTGTATAGCCTGGAAGATCAACAGCTACAGGAGGGATAATAGGAGTAATTGCGTTAATTAAAGCAATCTTACAACCAGTAAACAAAGATAATCTTTGAGCTTCTCTTAATAAACGCAGATTAGTAAGTCTTAACATTTCGTCATCAGGATCTGATAAATCCACCGCTACAGCAATAGTTCCTGATGGTGTCCACAGATGATCTTTAGCAATACATACAGGAACTGCTGAATGACGCAGCATCTGCCAGTCTAATGGAGTTGAAATCACTGAATCTAAAAGACCATGAATTTCAGCGGTTTTAATTAAGATATCGCAACAGTTCTCTTTGGCGATATCTACTAAGTCTTTACCAACTTCTCGTGAGAAAATTACTTTAGTCTCAATCTTAACGCCCATAGCATTAACTGCTAAATAGGCTTTTAACCAACGTTCCTGCTTTTTTTTGTAAGCTTTTTCAAACTGAGTTTTATCCACTGCTAAAAGGCTGGTCAGATTCCATGGTTCCTGAACTACAGGAAGAACAGCAATGATCTTTACATCATCGTGTCTTTGCTCTTTCTTATTATGAGCCATTGCATAATTATATAAAGCAATACCTCTTTCAAGAGCAGGCTGACGTAGCTGCTTTATTTCAATAACTACAAGAATATTGCGTAAATTTCCCATGGTCAGCTCCAATATTAAAAATCTTTATACATCTTAGTCAGATCTGAAAATTAGCGTTGAGAGCAATAGTTTTCAATCTTACGGTTTAGCTTGCGCCAAGACGATTTTACTTTTCTAATATAACGATTATGAATTTCAGAATTTACTGAATAATGGTAGTGGTAATTACCCACACCACGCCAAATCTTACCATCAGCCTTTTCAATTTCACGTCTTAAAAGATAGCCCATCGCCCACATATTGTGGCAAGGCTTACTTTTAATATCACTTTTGGTAAGCTCAAACTGTCTTAATTCTTTTAAACGCACATCGTTGATCTGAGCAGGACCACAGTCTTGGGTACCATTTTTATTGGTCTTACATGTACCGTTAATAGGACCACGCTCTACATCTAACATGGCATACATCAGTTCCTCAGGGAGATTAAACTGATAAGCTGTCCAGGCAATACATTTTCTTAAATCTTTGTATTTGCTCATGGGACCTGTGCTATAGGCTACATCTCTCCAGTGTTTAGCCTGTCCATGACATTGCATCTGAGTTGCATTAACAGATAATGGCAAAATCAAGAATAAAGAGATAATTAAAGACTTAAACATTTTTATGTACTTACTTTTGTACTTTTGCTTCTCTAATTTTTTATCGCAATCAATACGTTTACTTAGTTTCTTCTTGCTTAATAGCTCTTACAGCCTCTACAAGATTATTTTCAACTTCACTTAAATTGATACCGTCAAACTTTGCAACCTGCGCTTGAGGATTGGGTTTTGGTACCTCATGCACATTTGGGAAAACATACCCTTGTGTATTGGTATAGCTTTTTATTCTTACGGCATAGATCACAGTGTTAATTGGAGTACCATTGCGCTCAAGTTTTACAGGAGACAAAGTAAATACCAAAGGAGTGTCATAGTTCTCTAATGACACAGCCATTTTGGTAGATACTGCACCTAACCCCTGTTTAATCAAAAGTTCTGATGGTGATGCTGTGACCTCTGCTGAGAAGCCCTGGTTTTCACATCGAACAGAAGCGATATTCCAAGGAATACCTTCAAGATCATAAAATCTTACAATAGCTCCACCATAGTCTGGCACACCTACTGTAGCCTCTGGAGTATATATTGATGCAATTCTTACAATGCCTGCAGAATCATCCCCTGGTACGAAAGGAGCAGATTCAATCTCAACATTTTCCGTAAAAGGTACATAGGCACTGTTATCTTGAGTGCTATCTTCATTTAACTGTTCTAATGTTCTAAATTTAGTAAGAGTATCTGGTAACTCAGGAGGTGGAGCAGGCAAAGTAATGCCTATAGACATCGCAGAATACAACGATGCTAGCAACACTGCTGATTTAGTTACTTTAAACAACTTCATACCAACACTACTTTACAAATTGGCAAATAAAACCTAAAACATGAATTACACTTAACAAGCTAAAGCTATATTCAAACTAGTATTGTACTCATTACAATACAAAAAATCACTTTTTCTTAACTTTTGAGACTAATCTTTCTAGCTGCTTGCAACCATCTTCATTTTTAAGATTGCAAGAATACTGATACATCACAGCAGCTTTTTCTAAATTCTGCTCTGTACCATCGCCAAGTTCGAACATAAAGCCCAAGTTTCTGCAAGCTTCTGATACATTGGCACTGCAAGCTTTTTTATAATATGAAAAAGCAGTCTTTGAGTTCAGTTCTACCCCATCGCCAACCACATAGCGATTGGCTAATCTCATACAGTCTGTACCTGAATTTAAAGAGCAGGCTTTATCAAAATAGGCTAAGGCCTGAGAATTACTTTGAGTAACACCAATGCCGTTTTGAAATAAAACAGCAGCCTTTGAACACTCTTTAGCATCTTTTGCTAAGCATTTTACGATATGGGATTTAATCGCATCGTTTAAAGATGATGCTTTTTCATTTGTCTTGGCTGGAGAATTCTCGAGAGCACTTACTGATAAAGAAAAGTTCATTACTGCAAGTAAAGCTACAACAGCTACTTTTAACTTTTGATTGAAATTATTCATATACCGTATCCTTTTTTTCTTATTTAGTCTCTTTTTTTTGCTTTTCTTCTAAGAACTTTGCGTTTTTACAGCCCTCTTCATTACCTAAAGCGCAGGACTTATCTAATAGTAATTTTGCAGTGGCATAATTTTTATTAACGCCAAAACCATCTTCGTAGAGTTTGCCTAAAAGAAGACAACCAAATCCTTCACCACCGTCACATGACTTTTTAAAATAGGTAGCTGCATTATCTAAATTTCGTCTTACGCCAAGCCCTTTAGCATGCATTGATCCCAAAACAGCGCAAGCATACATGTCACCACCTTCACAGGCTTTAGTTACATAGTAACTTGCCTGATTAGAGTTTGCCTTCACTCCTTTACCAGTAAGATAAACCTCGCCAAGTAATGAGCAGGCATCAACAACTCCACCTTCACAGGCTTTTTCCACTAGTTTTACACCTGAAAAAGAATCTTTTTCTACACCGTCTCCATCCATATAGAGAGTGCCTACGATATAGCAGTTTTCAAGATCACCTCCATTGCAACTTTTTTGTAAAGCAATTACATCATTGTCCTTTGCAAGCACTGATACTGACAATGAACACAAGGTCATAGTTGTTGCTACTGCTAGAGCTAATTTTTTTATCATTTATAAATCCGTCGCCTTTTATCAAGCCTAAATTATTTGCTTTATGCACTTTTACATAACTAAATTTGTTCATTATAGAGTAAAAGAAGATAGAACCTCAAAAAGAGTGGTCACAATTTACATAAAAGGCGCTACTTTTAATGAAATTTTGGTGACTAGATGACGCTTTAATAGTAAAATATCAAGATTAAATTTTTCGTACCAAATATTTTGAGGAATTACAGATGAGCGTTTTAGTTCTAGGACACAAGAATCCAGATACAGACTCAATTGTTGCAGCTCTTTCATATGCACATGTTTTAAAAGCTCGCGGTATTGATGCCGTTGCAGCGGCTCAAGGAGAGCCAGCTCCTGAGACTGAGTTCGTTTTAAAGAAATTCAATTTAAAGGCTCCTAAAGTTATCTCATCAGTTGCAGATGAGGAAGTTTATTTAGTTGACTACTCAGATCTTGCACAGGCTCCTGAAGATTTCTCAAAGGCAAAGCTTTTAGGTATCGTTGATCACCACAAATTAGGTGATGTAACCTCAGATACTCCATTAGAGTGCTGGATCCAACCTTACGGTTGCGCTAACACCATCGTTAAGATGGTAGCTGACTACTACAACGTAGCAATTCCTGCTGATTTAGCTGGTGCTATGTTATGTGCTATCTTATCAGACACCGTATTATTCAAGAGTCCTACCTGCACTGAATTCGACAAGAAGGCTGCCGCTGAATTAGCAAAGATTGCTTCAGTTGCTGATACTGAGTCTTTAGGCATGGATATGTTCAAGGCTAAGTCAAATCTTGATGCTTCACCACGAGATTTAATTTTCCGTGACTTCAAAGACTTTGATATGGGTGGCAAGAAGATTGGTATCGGTCAGTTAGAGTTAATCTCTTTATCAATGGTAACTCCAGAGTTAAAGAAGGCTTTACAGGATGAGTTAAATGCTGTTAAGGCTGAAGGCCGTCACAGCGCAATCCTAGTTCTAACTGACATCATGAAAGAAGGTTCAGAGTTATTACTTTCTTCAGATGATGAGAACAAAGTTATCGAAGCGTTAGGTACCAAGAAAGCTGACGTAATGTGGATGCCTGGCGTAATGAGTCGTAAGAAGCAGGTTGTTCCACCTCTGCAGGGTGCTTTCAAGGCCTAATTACTTTATAAATTGCTAAAAAGCCAGGTTTTTACCTGGCTTTTGGCTATCGAGAATTAAACCTATAAGAGAATTTAATGCAGCAGAAAACTCCTAAAATTGGTCTAGTTTCCCTAGGCTGTGCCAAAAATCTTGTTGACTCTCAAAGATTAACCTCTGTGCTTGTAGCAATGGGCTACAGAATCGAAAACGAATACAGCAAATGTGATGTAGTTGTTGTCAATACCTGCGGTTTTATCGGCCCAGCAGTCGAAGAATCCATGCAAGCTATCGGTGAAGCTCTAAACTATGCCCGTAAAGTTATTGTGACAGGTTGTCTTGGTGCTAGAGCTAAACTTGTAATGGACAGATATCCACAGGTTGCAGCTGTTTATGGACCAGGCATGAGAGCAACAGTTATACGAGGTATTGTTTCACTAGTAGGTAAACCTAGTGAAAGTGACCGACAGAATGTTGGTGCTTCAGGAATTCTGCTTACTCCTCCTCATTATGCATATCTTAAGATTGCAGAAGGCTGCAGACATCACTGCTCTTTCTGTATTATTCCTTCATTACGTGGACCGCTACGTTCTAGACAAGTAGATTCTATTTTAAAAGAATCCGAAGACTTGGTTCGTCGTGGAGTAAAAGAGCTTTTAGTTATCGCACAAGACAGCTCTGACTACGGTATGGATCTTAAGAATAAGACTTCACTGTCATCACTTTTGCGTAAGTTAGGTCAGTTCAAACGATGGGTTAGAGTTCACTATGTCTACCCTTCAGATGAAGCTAATAAAGTTGTGGATTTAATGGCTGAAGGATTGGTATTACCTTATTTGGATGTACCATTTCAGCATGTAAATCCAACCATTCTTCGTTCCATGAAGCGTCCTGGCAATATCGATAAAACATTGCGCCTTATTGAGAACTGGCGTTCTGTCTGTCCTGATATTGCTATCAGATCAACTTTTATCGCCGGTTTTCCTGGTGAGACTGAATCACAGTTTAACGAGCTCTTAGATTTCATTAAAGAAGCTAAATTAGACCGTGTAGGCTGTTTCCCATATTCTGATGTTGATGGCGCTGCTGCTAACGATTACTTAAATCCTGTTGATGAGGAATTAAGAGAGCATAGAGCTGCTATACTGATGGAGACTCAGGCAAAAATCTCTTATGAGAAACTCGAAAATAGAGTTGGCAAAGAGTATCAGGTTTTAATTGACTACGTATCTGATGATGGCCTAGCAGTTGGTCGTTCAAAGTACGAATCTCCTGATATTGATGGAGTAATTTCAATTCCAAACACCAAAGGTGTTGAAGTAGGCGATCTTGTAAAAGCAAAGATTGTCTCTCATGATGAACACGATATGGAAGCAGAGCTAGTCTCAAAGACAGATGGCGCTATTTCCTTTATTAAGAATTAAAGAAAGTCATTTAAGAGGTACAAATGATGAGTCACTACAGACCTTTTACCCCATTAGTTGAACGTATTAAACAAGATGGCAAGTGCCTAGAAGGCGGTATTCTGAAAGTTGACAGTTTTATCAACCATCAGATCGACCCTACACTGTTGCAGTCAATGTCTATTGAGTTTGTTCGCAGATTTGCAAACAAAGATATCAATAAGATCTTAACCATCGAAGCTTCAGGTATTGCCCCTGCTATCATGGTAGGTTTCCTTTTAAACGTTCCTGTTGTATTTGCTAAAAAGAAGAAACCTTCAACCATGGATAACATGTTAACCACTGAAGTTTTCTCTTTTACAAAGAACCGTGCATACACTGTATGTTGCTCAAAGGATTTCTTAGGTAAAGGCGATAAGGTACTTTTTATTGACGACTTCTTAGCTAACGGTAATGCAGCAAAAGGCATCATTGATCTAGTAAAGCAGGCTGGCGCTGAATTATCAGGCATGGGCTTTATCGTTGAAAAATCATTCCAGCACGGTGGTGATTTCTTAAGAGAAAGCGGCTATCAGGTTGAGTCATTAGCTATTATCGACAGCTTAGATGACTGCAAGATCACCTTTAAAGAGAAAGATAAAGAGTAATCTTAAGAGCTCTTCTTAAACTAGGATTTTATAGATAAAAGAGATTAAACAAAATGTCTGATAATACAAAAGAAGCTCCTCTTACAGAACAAAAATCAGAGCTTATCTATAAGTTAGAAGACAGACCTCCTGTAAAAGAGGCTCTGTTTGCAGCTTTTCAGCATCTTTTGGCAATCTTTGTGGCAATTATTACACCTCCACTAATTATTGCTGGTGCTTTAAAGTTAGACTTAGAAACAACGAGTTATTTGATTTCAATGTCTTTACTGGCTTCAGGTATCTCAACCTTTATTCAATGTAGAAGAGTAGGTCCTATAGGTTGTGGACTGCTTTGTATTCAGGGTACCTCATTCTCTTTTATCTCACCTATCATTGGTGCCGGTTTAAACGGTGGACTTGCTGCAATTTTTGGAGCTGTAATTTCAGGCTCTGTAGTTGAGATGTTCATCAGTAGGATCTTACGTTACACAAGAAAGATCATCACTCCTTTAGTATCAGGCATTGTAGTGACCTTGATTGGCTTGAGCTTAATTAAAGTTGGTGTGATTTCCTGTGGTGGTGGCTTTGGCGCAAAAGCTGATGGAACTTTTGGTTCTATGGAGAATTTAGGACTGGCAGCTTTAGTTATCATCAGTATCTTAATCTTTAACAGAAGTTCAAACAGATACTTAAGAATGAGCTCTATTGTCCTAGGTCTTATCATCGGATTTGTTATAGCTTATTTCTTAGGTAGAGTTGATTTTGCTCAAATCCAAAGCTACGGCGGATTTAACATTCCATCTCCATTTAAGTACGGCTTAGTCTTTGATCCTGCTGCTATCATCGGTTTAGGTGTGGTTTACCTTATCACCGCAATTGAAGCTTATGGTGATATCACAGCAAACTCTTTGATTTCAGGTCAGCCAATTGAAGGCGAGAAGTTCCAAAAACGTTCTTCAGGCGGTATTTTAGCTGACGGTTTTAACTCTATGTTAGCAGGTTGCCTAAACTCCTTCCCTAACTCAATCTTTGCCCAAAACAACGGCATGATCCAGTTAACCGGTGTGGCATCTCGCTATGTAGGCTACTTTATTGCTCTATTCTTAGTTGTACTAGGCATGTTCCCTGCTGTAGGTAAAATCTTTGCACTAATTCCAGATCCTGTTTTAGGAGGTGCTACCCTGTTAATGTTCGGTACAGTGGCAGCTGCTGGTATCAGAATTATTTCAACCCAAAAGATGAACCGTAAAGCTATCTTAGTTATGGCATTAAGTTTCTCATTTGGTTTATCAGTTGAGCTTGTACCTGAAATCTTAAGTAAGTTCCCTCAGGAAATTTCTACTCTATTCTCATCAGGTATTACTACAGGTGGAATTGTAGCAATTCTGTCTAATATGCTCATTAGAATTAAGGAATAGCGCTTCTCTTTGTATTCGTCTAACGGCACCAATTGGTGCCGTTTTTATATTGCTAGGGGTTTGTTAAAGTTAAGATTAAATCTTAACTTTAGACTTTTTCGTATTCTACAACAGTAGTTGCAAGGCTTAGCTTTTCTAGTAGCAGCTTTATCTTTGAAAAGTTTTTCTCTACAAAAACAGAATAATCTGAATTCTTTTTAGCAATAACAAAAAGAGAATTCTCATACTCTGGTGACACAAAATCTGGCATTTGCTCTCTATCCGCCTTTAAAATTATGTTTTGAACTCTTTTGTTGTAGATAACAGAGAACACTGTCTGCTGAGCTTTGGTGTAATCATCAATAGATCTTTTTATATAGTGAGCTGAGATCTTTGTATTCAGGTACAAATCACTACTTTCATCCTGAGATAGTTCATCAAAAAAGATCGATTTTGCCCTGTCTGAAAAGACTATACCAGTATATTCACAATCTTGAATTACAACTTCACGTTTTGATAAGAACTTAAATGCAAAGCTGTCAAACTTCTCTAAATCTGATAAGAAAATGTGATCTGAAAAAGGCATAGCGTTGTGAAGTGATCTGTAATTTTTTTTGAAAAATAAGATGAGATATTTAAGATACTCAGGCTTTCGCCTGAGTATTAAATACTATTCTTCAACAGGAATTTCAAAAGGTTGAGCAGGCACATTAAAGCATTGAGCTTTATTGCGAAGTGCAGCATCTAAAAGAGTTATTGCAAGCATTGACTCGGCAATAGGTACGGCTCTAATACCCACACAAGGATCATGACGACCTTTAGTTACAATCGAGCAAACCTTACCCTCTTTATCAATGGTATTACCTGGAACAAGTATACTTGAGGTTGGCTTTAAAGCCATCTTTACTATGATCTCCTGACCTGAGCTAATACCACCTAAAATGCCACCAGAATGGTTTGAGGTGAACTTTTCAGGGGTAAGCTCATCACGAGCCTCAGAACCTCTCATTTTGGCCATTTCAAAGCCATCACCAATCTCTACACCTTTAACTGCGTTAATCCCCATCATAGCAGAGGCAATCTGAGCATCAAGACGATCAAAAACAGGATCACCCAAACCTGCTTTAACGCCATGAGCTCTTACCTGTACGATGGCACCAACTGAGTCACCAGTTGTAGCTAAATCTTTAAATAAAGCCTTTAAGTCATTGATTTTTGAGGTATCAGAAAAGTTGAACTCATTCTCTAGAGCAGCCTTTGCATCATAGATATCAGTTGAAACTTCACCTATGGCAGTTACACAGCCATCAACTGTGATATTAAAAAGCTTCTTTAAAACTTTTTTAGCGACGGCTCCTGCTGCTACTCTCATAGCAGTCTCACGAGCAGATGCTCTACCACCGCCACGATAATCTCGAATACCGAATTTTGATAAATAGGTATAGTCAGCATGTCCTGGCCTGAATGAATTCATAATTGCAGAATAATCACCAGAACGCTGTGCAGTATTCTCAATGATAAGACCAATAGGAGTACCTGTAGTCTTACCTTCAAATACACCAGAGATAATCTTAACTGTATCAGCCTCATTACGAGGTGTGCCATAACGAGTTGAGCCAGGACGACGTCTGTCAAGATCTGGTTGAATATCAGATTCGTCTAACTCAATTAGTGGTGGAACACCATCAATAATAGCTGCTAATGCCAAGCCATGGCTCTCACCGCAAGTAGTAACTCTAAACAGCTCACCAAAGGTATTAGCGCTCATTGTTTACTACCTCAGCTGCAGCTTTTGCAAAGACATCATGATAAGTCTTTAGCTGTTCTTTTGATAAGATAAAGACACCGGTACCACCACGCTTTAAGTCTACAAAGTGGAATGGTACTGTTGGGAATAAATCAACTAAATGCTCTTCAGAATTACCTACTTCCATAATCAAGATACCGTCATCATTCAGGAAGTCAGCAGCATCAGCTAAAATTCTCTTAGCACAATCTAAACCGTCATCACCTGAGCCTAAAGCTAAATCAGGTTCACGGTTAAACTCCTCTGGCATAGTAGCTAAATCATAGCTGTCTACATAAGGAGGGTTAGCTACGATAAGATCATACTTATCGCCTTCTACTAGATCATTGAATAAATCGGACTTGATAGGTGTAACTACATTTTCAAGACCATAGCCTTGAATATTGATATTAGCTACATCTAAAGCTTCATCAGAAATATCTACAGCATCAACTTCAACATCACCGTCAAAGTGAAGAGCAATTGCAATTGCAATGCAGGCTGAGCCCGTGCACATATCGAGAACTCTTTCAGGACTTCTCTCAAGATATGGATCAAAGCCATTCTCGATTAACTCAGCAATAGGAGATCTTGGGATGATGACTCTGTCATCAACATAGAATTCTTTTCCGCAGAAGAATGCTCTATGAGTAAGGTATGGAGTAGGAATTCGCTCTAAAATTCTCTGCACTGCAATCTTGGCAATGATCACTCTCTCACTTTTAGTTAACTTTGAGTTTAAAGTTGAATCATCACATGGAGGTTGCAGATGCATAACAGCCTGGACAATTTCCAAAGCTTCATCCCAATAGTTGTCTGTACCATGACCTACAAAGATAGAGTGGCTTGAAAAACAGGATACAAGATAGCGAACCACGTCTTGTACGGTTAATAATTCGTTAACAATTGAATCTTGGATCTGTTCTGCGTTTGGAAGCTCATCTAACATTGCATGAATGTTAGAGATCTCAGCATTATTCTGAAGTTTCGACATATAACCTTTTGAATTGAAAAACATACGCTTGAATAAGCTTAAGCATTATAGCATAGTGAAAATTCAAAGCTGTGTATTTGAAAATCACTTCAAATTTGCATAAAAAAAGGACGTTTTTTAACATCCTCTTTTTTAAAAAGCAATATTCATACTGCCTAAAGTTTTTAAAGTAGCTCTAAAACTAATGGTACTGTTCTACCTCGAGTTTTGTGGACATAGCTGTAGCTTCTTCATTGATCTCTTTGCAGATCTTTTTAGATGCTTCATCCATCTTTACTTTAACCACAACTCTGCCTGCGTCAAATTCAAAGACGCCCTGACCTTCGATTGAAAATTGACCTTTAAAAAAGGCTACAACATATTTTGCAATCTGCTTTGGAGCATAGTTTTTAAAAACTCTCATCTATAACTGTCCTTATTCTTGCCACCGTCTGCTGTATAACGATGTAAATTTTTATCTTTATTATTATTTTTTTTAACTCTTTTGATCTTAGGTTAAAAAGAGTCAGAATTTATTGATCTAATTAGAAAAATTTATCATTTACTCAACATTATCAACAAAATGTGACAACAGTTGTCAAAATCAAGATTTACTTCATTGAGTTTTAATTAAACATTAATGAAACAAAGTAACAGTGATAATAAATTGAGTATCTAGTCAAAAATCACATCATCATGAGCAGGACTAATAAATCTCTTGTACTTTCCTCTTACATAGTCATAATCTATTATCAATGCACATGCTGTAGAAAACCTTGGTGGAAAATTGAGCTTGCTGTTATATTCATAAGCTAATAACTCCACTAATGGTAAATGAGATACCAAAAGAACAGTATCCTCATCATCACAAGTCTCATCGATATAAGATATGATCTTTGCAGGATTACCAGATGGGGTAAGTTCGCTTAAAGTCTCTTTATTTCCATCAAAACCTAATTGCTGACAAACTATGTTGGCTGTCTGTTCTGTCCTTGTTTTGGGTGAACAAAAACATTTGGTGATAGTTAATATCTTTGATAACTTCTGTCCAGTAGCTACAGCTTCTTTCATACCCTGTGAAGACAAGACTCTGTCACAATTTGAAAGAGTAGCCTCACCATGTCTTAAAATCACAATTCTCATACCAATATTATTCCAACATAATTCTTTCTGTTATTTATCTTTACAATCTTAATACTTTTGCTTGAGATGATTGAAATTCATACAGAAAACACAATTTTAGTTCATGTATAATATTAGCACTGAACAATTAGGACTGACATATGGACTATAGATATCTGAAAAATATTAGAAATCTAAATGCATTCTTCAGAGGAGCAACCTCATCTGAAATAAAGTCTATTTTAGAAAAGTTAACAGCTCTATACGAAAATGTTAAATCTCAAGAAGAAGCTGTATTAAAAGAGAAACAAGAAAGAGAAGCCTTCCTCTCATCAGTTTTAAACAGCTTGGACAGTCATAATTACACAATCGACGATCTTGCAGCTCTAAAAGGACTGAAAACCAATAAAGCGAAGATGAAGCCAAGATATGAGTATGTAGATCTTAATGGAGAGACTCAATACTGGTCAGGACAAGGCAAGATCCCTAAAGAAATGAAAAAGGTAATGGATCGTGACAGCATTACCGACAAGAAACATTACCTTATTCAGGATGAAGAGGACTAACATCTTCAAACCTAAAATTCAGTCTCTACCTTACTTTACAATAATAGACTCATTGATTTCATGTAAAGTTTTAACAGGATCGTCAGACTTGGTTATAGGACGACCGATAACTAGGTAATCAGAACCAACTTCCACAGCCTCTCTTGGAGTCATGACGCGTTTCTGATCACCTAAAGCTGAACCTGCAGGTCGAATGCCTGGTGTTACGCACATAAATGGAATGCCCATATACTGTTTGATTAGACTTACTTCCTGAGCAGATGAAACTACACCATCTAAACCACATTCTTTTGCAAGTTTAGCTAACTGTAAAACCTGAGTCTTAGGCTGATTATTTACTCCTACAGAATTTAGCTGAGTTTCATCCATTGAAGTTAAGACAGTAACTGCGATTAACTTTGGACGGTTCTCATATTTAGAGATAGCTTCCATTGCAGCTTTCATCATTACAGGACCGCCTGAAGAATGAACATTACACATCCAGACCCCAAGTTTGGTTGCTGCCTCACAGGCTCTAGCTACAGTATTAGGAATATCGTGGAATTTTAAATCTAAGAAAACTTTAAAACCTTTATCAACCAACTTTGATACAAGCTGTGGACCTGCGTTAGTAAACAGTTCATTACCAACTTTCAATTTGCAAAGATCAGGTGAAACCTTTGAAGCAAAATTTAAAGCGCTATCTGCATTATCGTAGTCTAAGGCTACAATGATTTTTGGATCGTTCATGTTCTAATCTCCATCCAGTCCAATTTTAGCTTTCATACTCTCCCATCTACGGCATGAAGGACACTGCCAGAACAGCATCCTACTTTCAAAACCGCAATTTGGGCAGAAATAAGGAGTTGTAAGTGAAATATGTGCATCTAACATGCTCTTTAACTGCATGATTGATTCATTAGCTTTGACATCAGAGCTATGAGCCTTTAGCTCTAACATTTGTGAGAACAACTTTAAGTTGGATTTATTCTTTAAAAAAGATTCTAGTAAGGCAATAGCATCTTCACGGCATGATGACTGCTCTACGGTTTTTACAAGCTCAACCATAGCAGAAGCAGAATTTGTTCTGTGCACAAGATCTTCTAGTGCATAGCGATAATTTGGATCAGCAATATTAGGAAAGCACAGCTTTAATTTTTCTAAACACACTATGCCCAGGCTAGGATCGATTGCGCTTACCTCTTTTACTAATTTATAAGCATCATTAAACTTTCTCTGACTGATTAAAACATCAGCTAATTCTAGTCTGGCTCTTTTTGACTTTTCGTAGCAAGTAATAGCCTTTCTAAGTTCAGATACTGCATCAGTTTTCTTACCATCGTAGGCAAGTTTTTTGGCAATTTCACATCTGTACTGACTTAATAGTTTTGAAACTGAATGATCATTTGCCTCAAAATATTGGGCTGCCACATTAACTGCCTTTTCAAAATCCTGTTCTTTTTCATAAACAGTAAGTAAAAGTTTAGCAGCCTTTGATCTGTAGGTAGGGATCTCTACCATTTTTAATAAGATAGCTTCAGCTCTGTCTAAAAGACCTGCGCTAATAAAGTCATGACTTAATTCAAGCATTGACAGCATATTCTCGCTGTCATCAAGATTTCTGTCATTAGACATTTTCTCATGTAAAGAGATAGCTTTATCTACCTCACCACGCTGTCTGAATAGAGTTCCTAAGGCAATGGAGGATTCAAAGGATGGATCTTTACTGTTGAAATAGGCAATAAACTTATCTACAGCTTTGTCCTGCTCGTTATTGAGCAAATAGTCAAAGCCACGCAGATAATTTGCGTTCTGCTGATTCTTACTTTCCTGAAGCTTTTGCTTTGAATAATTCTTACCCATAAAGTAGCCATATACGGCCGCTACAGGAAGAAGTAAAAAAAGTAACTCAAACATTATCGATTATTCTTGATTATTATCAGATTTAACTGTCTGTAATTGTTTTTTAGCTTTATTAAGTGATAGCTGTGCTTTCTTTGCCCTGTACCACATCTTTAGGCAGAGCAGTAAACTTGCATAGACACCTAAGATGAAACCAAAGATCACACCAATAACTAAAACAGTTGCTACAGATATCTCCTTTTTAACGAAAAGGAAATCAAATGAAATGAGAGTATCATTTGCACTGCCTACAGCTAAACCTAAAACTGCCAAAATGAGCAGTACAACCAAATAAAACCAAAATTTAATCATTTCGAACCTATGAAGCAAACACACTTATAATAATAACATAATGCGCAGCCCAGATTGTGAAAATCATAATATCAAACACATATTATGAAGGTCACAAACTGCGTTGCGCACTAAAAGGCAAAAATTATCACTTAATTTGCCTTAAAAGCTCTTAACAGATCAGCAAAATAAACTACTCTTGGACGTTTTCTTTTTCATAATTTAAAGAGTTTACTCTATCGCGAAGCTCTACACCTGGTTTGAAGTGAACAACACGACGTCTGCTCAGGTTAACCTGTTCACCTGTCTTTGGGTTATGAGCAACTCGAGGCTCATGAATACGCACTTCAAAACTACCAAAACCACGGATCTCAATACGTTCACCAAGAGACAGTGTCTCAATCATGATCTCAAAAATTTCTCTTACCGCAGCATCAACAGTCTGTGGATTGTTATAGACAAACTGTTTTGCTAAGGAATCGATTAGCTCTGCTCTTGTCATGGATTATCTCCTAACATACCAACAAATTTAACTTCCTCAAAAGATCACATCTTTGTAATCCTTTGGATATTGAAGTCCGTATATATCATCTATCTTAATGATAGTCATAATATTGATTTTCTCTATGATTTAAAAGAAAAAAATGCGACAGATGGCATTTTTTTTAATAATTTTTTGACAGATGGCTTATTTTTGGTCAATATGATCACAAAAAGATATCGAGTAAATATATATGTCAGATTCAATCTTCTCATTAAATTACCTTGCTTTATGCAAAAGTTCTCCTGATTTTGCAGCAAAAATTACTAAATATGAAAACGCCAAAGAATACAGCATTCAAATTGATGAAGGTAAAGAAACCACCGTACTTATAGATGGCAGGCAGCTTACTTCTCACCACGACAGAATGGGGGCTGCAAAATACCAGTGTCAAAAGCTAGATATCAAAAAGCCTATTTGTATTTACGGTTTTGGTCTTGGAGACAACGTAAAATATCTTTTAAATAAAAATCCAAAAGCTGATATCAGAGTATTTATCTTAAATCCAGCTCTTTTCTTGAAGTTATTATCAATTGATGACGAGTTACATACCCTGTTCAAAGCTAATGTTAATTTTTCACTTCCAGATGACAACACTTGCATTTACAGTAATAGCATCATCGTGCAGTCTGAATTATTCATAGACAGCAAAACTTTTAATAATCTTAAAAGCAGATTGATAAATTTCTTAGATAATAACTTTGCAAACGACTATTTTAATAAGACCACCAAAAAGCTTTTTGATAAGAATATCAAAGAAAATTTTGAGTTATTGAAAAATGAAAAAGCATTAACTCAAGAGATATTAGATAAATATCCAAAAGAAATCATGATAACCGCTTCAGGACCATCTCTTGAAGACAATGTAGAAACTGTAAGAGAACTTCACAATTGCGGAGTGCTGTTGATAGCTGCTGATACAAGCCTGACCACATTAAATGCAAAAAAAATAATACCTGATGTTATAGTCACTACAGATGCAAATGTGTATGTAGCACTTAAAGACAGGATCTTCAAGAATTTGGGCTTGTATAAAAATACCACCTTAATCTTTTCAGCCCATTCAGAAAAAGAACTTATTGAAAAGTATCCTGGACCAAAATTCTTTATCTATCAGAAACGAGACTTAGAGCTATTACCCTACCTTACAAAAGACAATGCTGATTTTATTTCCTATGGTGGCTCAGTATTAAATGAATCAGTAGCTATAGCAATTAAATCCAAAGCGAAAACAGTTAAACTCTTTGGTTGCGACTTTGCATTTAAAGGAGACAGAACTCATACAGGAGACATTGCCGATAAAGCCATGAGTACCTATGATAAAGAGTTGTATGTTGAATGTAACGATGGCTTAATGCAAAAGACTATAAGGGCTTTTAATCTTTATAGAGAATATCTCGAAGACGTAATCAGTAAACACGAAGATATTAGATTTGAAAACTATTCAAAGACTGGAGCTAAGATAAAAGGTGCGATCTTAGTTTGAGAGAAAATTCAACTTATTGTGATTTTCACACATTAATGGAAACTCGGATTTTGTAGAAAAGTATGCCATAAGGAAATGTAAAAAACTAAAAAAA